>JACCDS010273520.1_pt1 | contig 28553 bp, 23 predicted proteins | sample 7446441 | NCBI WGS metagenome assembly JACCDS01 (sample SAMN15323445, study PRJNA562643) | freshwater metagenome | isolation source: river surface water | place: USA:Blue River Watershed | collected 2017-08-17 | reverse complement strand
TGGCTGAAAAAGGTGATGATGAAGCGAATGGAGTTATTGACGAAGACTTCTTGAGAGCTTTAGAATACGGAATGCCACCTACATCTGGATTAGGAATTGGAATGGACCGATTGATGATGTTCTTGACCAATAATGCCTCGATTCAAGAAGTGTTGTTCTTCCCGCAAATGCGACCAGAGAAAAAACAAGTTCAAATTGAACTAACACCAGAAGAAAAATTAGTAGTGGATTTATTGAAAGCCAACCAAAACCAAATGGAATTGCCTATTTTGAAAGAAAAAGCCAATCTAAGTGGAAAAAAATGGGATGCTGCAATGAAAGGTTTAGCCAAACACGGTTTAACCAGAGTAGTGGTAGCAGGCGATGCAAAAATGGTGGAATTGATTGGGTAAATTAATTCTGCAATTATAAAAAAAGGAGCTTCAATTGAAGCTCCTTTTTTTATGAAGTATAATTACTGCTTTCTGTTTTTAAGAAATAATAACAACCCTAAAATACAAACGGTTAGTAATCCCATAGCAGCGATTACTGTAACCAAATCTCGAATGCCTTTCCCTGCCCAATCCATGAATAAAAATTTATGAAAAATAGCAAAAGAATAACCTTCCAAACGTTCCGCATTGGTAATTACCGCTGCCAAATGCGAAGAAGAAGGTTCGATATAATAGGTTGCTTTTTCAGGAGTATCATACGCCAACTTAACCACTGGCAAACGCTTGTTTACAAAACCATATTCTCTTTTTTCAAAATCATATAGGGTTTTGGTTTCTAATAATTTTGCGTTTGAAATATCCGTTGAAGCCTTACATTCTTCCGGATCTTGCATCTCACAACAAGATCCTTTCCCAGCCATTTTATCTGAAAAATAAGTTGCTAAATACTGTGAGTATTCCAACTCGCCATTTTTGTTAACTGATCCGTTTTTGGCATTGATATAGATGGTTTGTGTTTTCTTTTCCTCACCTTTCAACACTATTTGATAATAAACAACATCCTTTAATTGGATTACTGAACTATTTAAAAACATACCCCAATCAATCGCTAATTTGTTGTTTTCCAAAGCTAATGAAGCTACATCAATTGCAGGCTCATATACCATTGAACTCAAATTATTCGGTTTCAATTTTGAAAAAGCGTGATATGCTCCACTTAAAGCAAATGTCAGGGTAACAAAAGCAACAGCAATACCAATTTTTCTGTGATTGAAACGAAGTTTAGTTGTAGCATCGGTTGTGGGAATTTGCTTTTTGAATATTTTCCAAAACAATCCATAAATTACAATACCACTCAAGGCAGAAAGTACAACAATGAACAATAATACCATCATAATCCAAACACGAATGGCATTATTCGTAATCGCATCTAAAAATGACCAATTGTGAAATACATCAAAAAACCAAATGAAAAATTGACGCGATTTTGGATTGAATGTTGCTAATTTACTAGAAGACGTTTCAACATACACTTGCATCGCATCGGCTCTACCGAAACTTACCTTATACACAGGCAAATAACGATTCACGTATTTGTATTGCGAATCAAATTCAGTAAGCATTTCTGTAGCAACTACTTTACTTTTTTGGTCATCCAAAAAATAGCGCGATAAATATTCTGCATATTTAGCATCACCATTGGCTAATTCTGTAGCGGTTGTCGTATTGTAATAATGCAACACATTGTCAACGGTTTTAACCTGATAAAAATGGGCATTTTCGAAGGAAACGATTCTGAAATTTTTAATTTGCTTCAACCCGTTTTTAGCTAAAACCGATTGAATCGATAACGGGATGTCCGTTGGAGCAATTGTAGTTTGTTCCAAACGTTCATTGGCAATTGTAGGTTTGAAGAAATGCGCCATAAACGGATGCATAATCCCCGACAAACACCAAAACAAAACCGGTATAACCGTTATAATTCCAATAGTTCTATGCCAAGTATAAATATTTTGTTTGAGTTTTTTTCTCCACTTGGAATCCCTCTTTTTAGGTAATTTATTTTCCATATTTAAGAAATTAAAGGCGTATCCAAAAAAGAGACGCCTTTGGGTTTATACTTTATTTTTTTAATGATAAATTATATTGTATTCCAAAAAGAAAAGTTCTTGGAGCGGCTGCGGTATACGTAGGTTGAGAAGTCGGAAGATTCGCTCTAGTTACATTATAAGCATACAATTTGTCTGTTACATTTAAGACATTAGTGAACAATTCAATTGACTTCCATTTGTATCCAAATCTGGCATTAAAAATACTATACCCACTATATTTTACAGTGTTGATTTGGTCTTGATAATAACTCCCTACCAATTGATATTCTAAAGAAGTTCTAAAATTAGGCAACCATTTTGGATAATAATTAATCTCAGAGTTACCAACCCAACGAGGTCCAGAAGGCATTTCTTTTCCATTTAAATCTTTCAATACATCAGTAGCTTTTTCTGAAACTTTAAAGTCAATGTAGGTGTGTTCAGAAACAGCACCTCCCAATCTAACATTCCATTCATTGCTTGGCTTATAATTCAACCCAAATTCAATTCCTTTATGTCTTGTTGCACCAGCCGAACGATAGTCAGTGCTATTATCTGGCAATTTTACGTTGAGCAACTCATTTTTACCATCTAAATAATAGAAGGCATAATCCAAATACAATTTGTTTTTCAAAACAGAAAGCCAACCTCCAATTTCGTAATTTACAAAGGTTGCTGGCTCTAAATTATAATAAAAATTAGCTGGAACACCTGTTGTACCACCTGTATATGGTCTCGTTCTAAAAATAGCCGAAACACCCGGAGGAGCAAATCCTTGAGAAAAATTAGCATAAAACCCAGCCACTGAAAACGGATTGTAATTCACCCCAATTTTAGAAGTTACTTTATCGTAGATTTTAGTACCTGTACCGTTGTCCAAAGCATTATGGTAAGCTACTTTCATATTGTCATATCGCAATCCCGTAGTAACAATAGTATTTTGAAACGGTTTGAAACTTAACTGCAAAAATTCAGCTGAATTATAAATGTCTGCCGTATAATCTGCATTTTTAATGTCCGGTCTTTCTTCTACGATTTGATAATTATTAACAGTTAACCCGCCAGGATTTAAATTAGCTTTTAAATTAATTCGATACGACCAGTAGTCGGATGGTGAAAAATCATACAATACCCCAGCTACTATTTTGGTTTCTAAAAATTCAAATTGTTGAGTATGTTGTGCCAAAGCACCATAACTTTTAAAATTACTTGAATTTATTTCCCCAATTGCAGTCGTACTTCCTGATGTCCAACGAATTCCATAAGCTGGATTTTGACCTAATTTATTATCTCTATAATAAGCCGTAACCGAAGTACTAGAATTAGCATTCCAATCGTGCTCTAAAGTCAAACGGGTTCTAAGCGCATCTGATTTTCGATAGGTAAAATCAGTTGTGCTAGTGTAGGTTCTATTATTGAATGCCGCTTCATTTACACTTCCGCTCATGTCAGAATAGTATTTCCCAAACATCGTGTTGCTGATCAAACGTGTTTTTGAATTGAATTTGTAATCAAAACGGGCATTGATGTTATCTTTCTTATAATCTGAAAACGTCATCCATGAATTTTTTTGATCAGAGCTAATTCCAGCAATATGAAATCCAAATTTTCCAATTGTTGCTCCGGCTGCCGCTTGAATTCGTTTGTACCCCCATTGATCAGCTTGCATTCCAAATTTGAATTCAGGATCTTTGGATGGTTTAGCAGATATCAAATTGATCGCCCCACCAACAGCTTCTGGACCATATAATGAAGAAACAGGTCCTTTAACTACCTCAACATTTTCGACGTTAAATTGGTTGATTTCCAATAAAGCATTGTGGTTAAATATTCCCATTGGACGAATTGGCAAACCATCTTCTAAATACAAATAATATGCATTAGTAGTTATTGGTTGACGAATAGCCATCATGTGTTGCTCATTTCCAATATTCGACATAAACACACCCGGGATCTTGTTTACAAGTTCATACATTGCTGTAGCTTTCGCTTCGTCAATTGCTTTGGCACTTAATTTACTGATGGCTACAGGAGTTTCGGTACGTTTCGTAGCAGTTCTATTGGCTGTTACAAAAACTTCTTTAAGTGAGTTTGTTTGGGTTGAATCTGCAACTGTTTTTATTTTTTGAGCATAGCTCATTTGCCCTAGTACTACTAAAGCAATAAGTATTTTTTTCATTGATTTATTTCTTAATTTATTTAAACTACAGCAAGGTTCATCCTAAGAGATATAATGATCCCCTTAAGATAAATACTAATTCATTTGGTAAAAACTAAGAAATAAAAGTGGGTGGGTGAAATACTGAATTGGTATTCAAATAGGAATACAATTCTAAATACGAGGAATTGATTTTACTTTCAGTTGAAAAACTAAAAGATACTATTGAGAATGATTTGATTTCTTTAAAAAACAATACTTCTTGTATCGGCGTATTTTGTTTCTTGTCTGACGATTTTGGATTTTCAGCATCAGCAGCTTTTGCCAATTCTTTCATCAAGTGACATTTACCATTACACTTAAGTTTTGGCTTGTCTTTGTTTTCACAAAGTACTTTACTAATATATTCATAATTAACAATATAATCTACAACCGGAAGAATTGGCTTTAGAATTAATGCGATTAATGTTATGAATACTATTTTTTTCACGAGGTAAAAGTAAACAATTCAACTGTTTCGAAAAAATTTTCACTTAAAAAAAACTAATTCTAAATAATAAATTTTATCTCTCATTAAACCTTTTTAAAATCCAAAAGTCTTATAGGTTGTAACTTAAAAAATTATAACCATGAAAAAAGTATTTATTGTAGCTGTTTTAGCCCTTGGGTTAAACAGTTTTGCACAAGACCGAAAAGAAAGACATTCAAGAGGAGAAATGGAACAAATGACTCCTGAACAACGCAGTCAATTACACCTTAAAAAAATGACATTAGATTTGGATTTGAACGCCAAACAACAAGAACAAATTGGGAAAATTATTGCTGAACAAAATACTAAAAGAGAAGCAATGAAAGCGGAAAGAAAAGCAAAAATGGAAGCTGTTAAGGCAGACCGTTTTGCAATGGCAAACAAACTACTCGATGAACAAATCGAAATGAAAAACAAAATGAAAGCCATTTTATCTGCTGAACAATATGCCAAATGGGAATCTCAAAGAGAAAAAAACAGAGAAAAAATAGGGGAACGAATGGAACGATGGAGAGAAAAACGCAAAGAGGATAAAAGAGATTAATCCAAACAAAAACTTCCGGTTCTACCGGAAGTTTTTTATTTATAGAATTTACAATGTTTTAGATACTTTATCAATCGCTTGAATAGTCACATCCAAATCTTCATAAGTCAAAGCATCGGTAATAAACCAAGTTTCATAAGCCGATGGCGCAATATAAATTCCTTCTTGTAACAATCCGTGGAAGAATTTCTTAAATGTTTCATTGTCTCCCTTTGCAGCAGATTGAAAATCAACTACTGGGTTAGCATCAAAATGAACCGAAATCATAGACCCCACCCTATTTATTGTAAAAACAATGTCATTTGCTGTTAATACACGTCTAATTCCTGCCTCTAAATAAGCGGTTTTCTCTTCCAAACGTTGAAAAACAGTAGTGTCGTTATTCAATGCTTGCAACATCGCTAATCCTGCTGCCATAGCCAGTGGGTTTCCAGATAAAGTCCCTGCTTGATAGACTGGTCCTAAAGGTGCTAAATGATTCATAATGGCTGATCGAGCCGCAAACGCCCCAACAGGCAAACCGCCTCCAATTACTTTTCCAAAACAAACGATATCCGCTTGAATTCCATATAGCTCTTGAACTCCACCTTTTGCCAAACGAAAACCCGTCATTACTTCGTCAAAAATTAACTGGATTCCGTTGTCGGTACACAATTGACGTAAGCCTTCTAAGAAACCCTTTTGAGGAGGAACACAACCCATATTCCCTGCTACAGGCTCTACAATAATAGCAGCAATCTCGTTTTTATTGGCTTCAATTAAAGTCGCTACATTTTCTAAATCATTGTAACGCGCTAACAAAGTATCTTTTGCTGTACCTTCGGTTACACCCGGACTGTTAGGTGAACCAAATGTAATGGCACCACTTCCTGCCTGAATTAGAAACGAATCAGAATGACCATGGTAACAACCTGCAAATTTGATAATTTTATCTCTTTTAGTATAACCACGCGCTAATCGAATGGCACTCATACAAGCCTCAGTTCCTGAATTTACAAAACGAATCTTATCGATATTAGGCACCATTGAAACGGCTAATGCAGCAATCGCTGTTTCTAATTCTGTTGGCATTCCAAACGAAGTACCTAATTGCGCTTTAGCCACCACTGCATCTACAACCGGTTGAAAAGCGTGTCCTAGAATCATTGGCCCCCATGAATTGATGTAATCAATCAATCGGTTACCATCTTCATCATACAAATAGGCCCCTTTGGCACTTTTTACAAAAATTGGGTTTCCTCCAACTGCTCTAAAGGCTCTAACTGGCGAATTCACTCCCCCTGGAATTACTTTTTCGGCTTCAGCAAACAGCTGACTGCTTCTTTGATATATCATATTATTCAGTTTAAATAGTTACTTTAAGCGAAGTTTTTGCCCCACATAAAGTGTATTATCAATCATGTTATTTTTTTGTTTCACCTCTTCTAAATTCAAATTGAATCTCTTGGCAATAGAAAACAAGGTATCTCCTTTTTGCACTTCATACTCGCCTTGCGATTGATTTTCTGCAATGGGAGTCGACTCCATTTTCTTTTTATTAATTACATATTTCTTACCTAAAACTTGACTGTCGTATTGGTACAACTCATACCGTTCAATATATGAAATTAACTTTTGAGGATAATTAGGATCAGTAGCATAGCCTGCTAAACGTAAACCTTTTGCCCAAGCTTCATAATCGTCTTTTGGTAATTCAAACAAACTAGCATAACGATTTCTACCTGTTAAAAATGTAGCATGATCTTTAAATGATTCGGATGGATCATTGTATTTTCTAAAACACTCTTGAGCCGCGTCATCGTCTTGATAAACACTTTCTCCCTTCCAATCATTATGACACTTAATTCCAAAGTGATTATTAGCTGTAACTGCCAAAGTACCCTTTCCTGCTCCCGACTCCAAAATCCCTTGTGCTAGAATAATACTTGCAGGAATCCCATAGTTCTTCATATTATTCATCGCTACTTCTTTATAATTAGCAATATAATCATATACCGCCGTATTAGTCGACTTTTGTTTTGGGGAAGAGGAGACTGATCTTTTACTGTAGTTGCTAGCATCATACCGACTATCTTTTTTAGTCACAATTACTGATTTTTTAGCATGACAACCTACTAACAGTAGTAACACAAAAACAAGCGCAGTCTTTCTAATCATAGTATATTTAATGTTGGTAACCCTTTATTTTTTAGTTTTATATTCATTCCTTCAATGCCCTGAAGTCCACCGGTATGAATTAACAAAATCTTCGAATTATCAGGAAAATAATCTTTTGCAATTAAATCGAATATTCCAAAAACCATCTTTCCTGTATAAACAGGATCTAACGGAATTTGTGTTTCCTTCAAAAACCAATTGATAAAATCGATTAATTCTTTATTTATTTTCCCGTATCCTCCAAAATGATAATAGGTAAGTATTTCCCAATTTTCATTGTGTACAAAACTACAAATTTCATCTTTTAAAAAATCACCTTTCAAAGCTGGAAATCCTAAAACTTTTTGATTTGGAAATGCACTATTTATAATTCCCGAAATAGTCCCTCCAGTTCCAATGGCACAGGCAACATAATCAAAAACGCTATCGTCTGGAGTTAGAATCTCTTCACATCCTTTAATGGCAAGAGTATTAGTCCCCCCTTCGGGAACCAAATAAAAAGAGCCGAATTTTTGTTTCAATTGTTCCAAAAAAGCAGGTTGAGTTTTGAAACGATACTCCTCTCTCGAAACAAATTCGAATTGCATGCCACATTCTTGAGCAAATTTCAAGGTTGGATTAGCTTCTATTTTATCTGCTAATTCATCTCCACGAATAACCCCAATAGTCTGAAAACCATTTTCTTTACCCGAATACGCTAGGGCAGCAATATGATTCGAATAGGCTCCACCAAACGTCAACAAAACTTTTTGATTTTCAATTTTTGCTTGGTGTAAATTATACTTTAACTTTCGGTACTTATTTCCTGAAACAAAAGGATGCATCATATCGTCTCGTTTTATAACAAGAGAAATACCTTTTGAAAAATGAAGAGACACCGGTTGATTCAACGAAGTAAACTATAAAATGTTAAATATTTAGTAAGGAATAAAAATAGCCATTTTTAAATTTCTAAATTTGTGTAAATAGAAGGTAGTATTTATATAAATAATCTATGGATAGGCAAAGTAATGAAAATAAATTGATAGAAGACGAAGATTTCTACTATACCCCTGAAGGATACAAATGTTTCACAGAGAAATTTCATCTCAAGCGAGGGTATTGTTGCAAAAGTGGTTGTCGTCATTGCCCCTACGGATTTGATAAAAAAACCAACTCTATTAAAAAAAATAAAATTTAGGCATACTAATTGATTAATTCGTTAGAACTTGATTTCCAAACCTTAAAATTCTAAATACAATGAAAACAATTAAATTATTATTCGTTCCGCTACTTTTTTCAATAGTTTCATGTGGATCAATGATTAGTGTGAATAGTGATTACGACAAAAAAGTTGATTTTTCTGCCTATAAAACCTATGCATACTACAAAACTGGCATTGACAAAGTAGAAATTTCTGATCTCGACAAACGTAGAATTTTAAATGCAATTGATCAACAAATGCTGGCCAAAGGTTTCACTAAAAGCGATACTCCCGATTTGTTAATTAATCTTTTTACCAAGTCTAGAGAACAAGTAAATGTGAATCAATTCAATGCCGGATGGGGATACGGATGGGGATGGGGATGGAATCCTTTTATGATGGGTGGTGGGCAAACTACCGTAACCACAACTACAGAAGGAACCCTGTACATTGACTTAATTGATGCTAAAAAGAAAGAAATGATATGGCAAGGAGAAGGAACTGGGGTACTGACTAAAAATACCCATAAAAAAGAAGAACGAATCAATGCATTTGTCACTCAGATTCTAGCACAGTATCCTCCAACAAAAAACAACTAATTAACACATTTAATAGAAGTTTTTTTATTAAAAACACAAACAACAGAAAGAAACAAATTGTATTTTTGAATAAAAATTAATAAAATATGAATGTTTTTGAGGAAGCTGTAATTGCAAAAAATCAGTTAGAAGGAGTTGTTTCCACTACTCCTCTAACAGAAAACAACAATCTTTCTAATCAATTCAATGCTACAATTTTATTAAAAAGAGAAGACTTACATAGTGTACGATCCTATAAAATAAGGGGAGCTTACAACAAAATCAGTTCATTAACAGCAGCCGAAAAGCAACAAGGAATTGTTTGTGCAAGTGCTGGAAATCACGCTCAAGGAGTAGCTTTTTCATGTAATTTACTTCAGATAAAAGGAAAAATTTACATGCCAAAAACCACTCCTAAACAAAAAATTAAACAAGTCCAATTATTTGGAAAATCGTTTATAGAAATTGAATTAACTGGCGACACGTTTGACGACGCTTATGCTCAAGCAATAACCGATGCAAAAGAAAACAACAAAATATTCATACATCCCTTTGATGATTTAAAAGTAATAGCAGGTCAGGCTACAGTGGGTTTAGAAATTTTAGAATCGTACCAACAACCTATTGATTATATTTTTGTACCTATTGGTGGTGGCGGATTAGCGGCTGGATTGGCAACTGTTTTTAAAAAATTAAGTCCTCAAACTAAAATCATCGGAGTAGAGCCTGAAGGAGCACCTACCATGAAAACAGCGATTGCAGCTGGCAAAAACACTCCTCTTAAAACGATTGACAAATTTGTAGATGGAGCGGCTGTTAAACAAGTCGGCGATCTTACATTTGAAATTTGTCGAGAGCTCTTAGATGACATTGTTATTGTTCCAGAGGGCAAAGTATGTACTACTATTTTACGTTTGTATAACGAAGAAGCTATGGTAGTAGAACCAGCAGGAGCCTTAACTATTTCAGCTTTGGATTTTTATAAAGAACAAATCAAAGGAAAAACAGTAGTATGTATCGTTAGTGGAAGTAATAATGATATTGAACGAACTGCTGAAATAAAAGAGCGTTCTTTGCTATACGAAGGCTTGATGCATTATTTCATCATTCAATTTCCGCAAAGACCTGGTTCGTTAAAAGAATTTGTGAACGAAATTTTAGGTCCAGACGATGATATCACCTATTTTCAATTTACTAAAAAAAACAATCGTGAATCGGCGCCCGTTGTCGTAGGTCTAGAATTGAAAAACAAAAACGATATCAATCCTATTAAGGCAAAAATGACCGAAAGAGGTTTTCAATACAATTACATCAATGAAAAACAAGATTTATTCAATCAGTTAATTGGCTAATTAAAAATGCATGAAGGGATATTCCTCCTTTAATTTTTTGATTTTATCAGCTAATTTTGATTGGAATTCTTGGTAACTCTTCGCATCTGTATTGAATGGCCTGTGCTCTAATCCTTTTTGTATAGAGGCTATCTGATCTAAAGTTGAAAAAGTAGTTGGTGAAATCGTAGTTTCTTTAAAGCGTTGCCAAATATAATCGACCGCCATTTCACTAGGATGCAACAAATCATTACCATAAAAACGATAATCTCTTAATTCGTCCATCATAATTTCGTACCCCGGAAAGTAACTCGCAACACCTAACTGGTAGCCCGAAAGTAAATTGTGTAAGGCTGTAATCAAATGCGACTTACTTCTTTGATTTTCAATAAAACCGTCTTTAATATGACGAACTGGAGAAATAGTAAATACAAAAGAACAGTTGGAATTCAATTGCCGAATAGCATCTACTGTATTCTGAATGGCAACTTCAATAGCTGCTACTGACAAAATGTGTTTGTCAAAATGTGATTGAGGCATTTTATGACAATTGGCAACAATCGTGTTATTGGTTGTGTCACTGTAAACCCACGAAGTTCCATACGTAATTAAAATATGACTGGCTTCTTTAAGCTGTTCATGCATTAACAGAATCGTTTCATTGAGATGATCCAGAAATTCTTTTTTGTTAGTCGCGCTCAAATCAGAATGAACCTCATAGGAATGAAAACGTTCATTGTAAAAAAAAATATCAGCCTCTGTAAATAGTTTTTGATGTACTGCCCTTACCACTAATTTTTCAATCGATACTGGATTAAAAATAATTCCAAAAGGATTTGTGGTATTCTGAAATTTAAAATAATCCAACTTTTGACCAATGTTCACAGCAAAACAGGATCCCAAAGACACTATTTTAGAATTATAGTCAATCGGATGATTTGAATTTGTAATTGGTACGGGAGTTGTAAACTTCATTATTGCTATTTTTTTGATATACAAATTACAATTATTATCAGAAAATAAAAATCATTTAACGATTTAAATTTTCCATAAAAAAACCCTTTTGCTGAATACAGTTCAAAAGGGTTTTAGTACTATTCTTACTCTTGATTATTTTATAAAATCGGTTGCTTTAGATAAAGCTTCAGCGATCCCAGCTACATTTTTACCTCCTGCAGTAGCAAAAAACGGCTGACCTCCTCCTCCACCTTGAATATATTTACCAAGCTCACGAACTACTTGACCTGCATTTACATTTTTAGCAGTCACTAATTCTTTAGAAATATAACACGTCAACGTCGGTTTATCATCTTCTGTAGTTGCTAAAACTAAAAACAAATTAGACCCTAAATTACCCAATTCGTAAGCCAAATCTTTAGCACCTTCGGCATTCAAATCAACCTGAGTTGCTAGAAATTGAACCCCATTTACATCCTGAATTTGAGCCGTTAAACTTGCTTTCAAATGTTTCACTTTATCTTTCATCAAAGCTTCAATTTGCTTAGCCAATTTCGCATTTTCATCTTGTAAATTATGAACCGCTTTCAAAATATCTTGTGGATTTTTTAAAGCAGTTTTAATTTCATTCAAAGTAGTTTCATAAGATGCAAAATGTGCTTTTACAGCATCACTTGTAATGGCTTCTATACGACGAATTCCCGCAGCAACAGCTCCTTCAGAAATAATTTTAAAATGCCAAATTTCAGCGGTATTCTGCACGTGAATTCCTCCACACAATTCCATGCTTTCGCCAAATTTAATTGCACGAACGTTATCCCCGTATTTTTCGCCAAACAAAGCCATCGCTCCTTCGTCTAAGGCTTGTTGAATTGGAATACTTCTTCTTTCTATCAAAGGCAATTGCTCTTGGATTCGAGCATTTACAAAATCTTCCACCGCTTGCAATTCTGCCTCTGTCATTTTAGCAAAATGAGAAAAGTCAAAACGTAGATAATTTGGATTTACCAGCGATCCTTTCTGTTCCACATGCGTTCCCAGAATACTTCTCAAAGCTTGGTGCATTAAATGCGTAGCCGAGTGATTTCTAGAAGACAATGTTCTTAAATCAGCATTTACTTTTGCCACAAAACTAGCAGTTAGATTTTCAGGTAAGTTTTTAGCTATATGCAAAATCAAGTTATTCTCCTTTTTAGTATCAATAATCTCTATCGATTCATTGGCAGAAACTAAAATTCCTTTATCTCCTACTTGTCCTCCTCCTTCTGGATAGAAAGGGGTGTTATCTAAAACAATTTGATATAAAACTCCGTCTTTTTTACTGTCAATTTTTCTGATTCTCGAAATTTTAACTTCGCTTTCCGTTTGATCGTACCCTACAAATGTTTCCACATTTCCTGGAATCAAAACTGACCAATCTTCCGTTGACACCTCAGAAGCCGCACGAGAACGCGATTTTTGCTCTTGCATGGCTTTTTCAAAACCAGCTTCGTCTAATTGATACCCTCTTTCTCTTAAAATCAAAGCAGTTAAGTCAATCGGAAATCCAAATGTATCGTACAATTCAAATGCTTTTTCTCCCGAAATTTCCTTTCCAGCAGTTTGATTCATAACATTTTCAAGTAATTGTAATCCTTGATCCAAGGTTCTTAAAAAAGAAGCTTCTTCTTCCCGAATAACATTCGTAACCAAAGTTTGTTGTGATTTAATTTCAGGGAAAAATTCACTCATTTGAGCCGATAAAACAGCAACCAACTCATTAATAAATGGTTCTTTAGTATTTAAAAATGTAAATCCATAACGGATAGCACGGCGCAAAATACGACGAATTACATAACCTGCCCCTGTATTTGATGGCAGTTGACCATCTGCAATTGCAAAAGCTACCGCACGAACGTGATCCACAACAACACGAATAGCTATATTAATTTTTTCTTGCGATTCAGTTATATTTTTTACCTCATCAGTAGTATAATGTAAACCTGTTAACTCTTCTACTTTTGAAATAAGTGGAGTGAACACATCAGTATCATAATTCGAAGATTTATTTTGAATTACTCGAACTAGTCTTTCAAATCCCATACCTGTATCAACATGACATTCTGGCAAAGGTTGCAAACTACCATCTTTCATTCTATTGAACATCATAAATACATTATTCCAAATCTCTATCACTTCTGGATGATCTTGATTCACCAAAGTTTCACCTGGAATTAATTTTCTTTCTTCATCACTTCTTCCGTCATAATGTATTTCAGAACATGGACCACAAGGACCTTGCTCTCCCATTTCCCAAAAATTATCTTTTTTATTACCAAAAACAATATGATTTTCAGGAACTAACTTTTTCCAACATGCTAATGCTTCAACTGATCTTGGAATACCTTCTTTCTCATCACCCTCGAATACCGTTACATATAATCTGTCTTTTGGTAATTGGTACACATCTGTTAATAATTCCCACGCCCATTTAATCGCATCTTCTTTAAAATAATCTCCAAAAGACCAGTTCCCTAACATCTCAAACATGGTGTGATGGTAGGTATCAAATCCTACGTCTTCTAAATCATTATGTTTTCCTGAAACACGAAGACATTTTTGAGTATCCGCAATTCGGGGACTTTTTGGAGCTCGATTCCCTAAAAAATATTCTTTAAACTGAGCCATCCCTGAATTATTAAACATCAAAGTAGGGTCGTCTTTAAGAACAATAGGTGCTGAAGGAACGATAAGATGTTCCTTACTTTTAAAAAAGTCCAAAAATTGTTTACGTACGTCTTGTGATTTCATTTCATTTATTTTAGCCACTAAGGCGCTAAGGCACAAAGTTTTTTTGATTTCTATTCATTCTGTTATTTGCCCCAGCTCATTAGAAAAAAGTTTCTAAACGAGAACTTGCCACGAATAGCTGGAAAAGGCTCATACATTTTTTATTCCAAAAAAAAGAAGCGAACCAATGAAACATTTATTAAATTTGTTCGTCTAACATTTTTAGGAAGTGCAAAAATAGGGTATTTTAAAATATGTCAAAAGTAAAATATTATTACGATTCTGAAAATCTGGCGTATCGAAAAATTAAAACAAAAAAAGCAACCAAATTTGGGGTTGTTTTCTTGTTTTTGTTGGCGGCTGCCCTATTCGGATTTTTAAGTTTTGTTATTCTATTGAATACTCCTTATTTTGAAACACCAAAAGACCGTCTACAGGCTCGTGAAATTGACAATTTGAAATTGCATTATGCTATTTTAAACAAAAAAATAGACGAATTAAATGCCGTGACAGCCGCTATTGAAGACCGTGACAACAATTTGTACCGAACGTATTTCAATACCGCTCCTATTTCAGACGAAGACCGAAAAGCCGGATTTAAAACCAAAAACAGGTATGCTGAATTAGAAGGTTTTGACAATGCTGAATTAGTAAAAAACACGACAGAAAGAGTCGATATTTTAACTAAAGAATTGGCTATTCAATCCAAATCTTTGGATGAAATTTTAAAACTAGCCAAGGCAAAAGACCATTTATTGAGTGCCATTCCTGCCATCCAACCTGTCAAAAATGAAAATTTAAAACGAATGGCGTCAGGTTTTGGATACCGTACCGATCCATTTACTAAAGTTAAAAAAATGCACGAAGGGATGGATTTTACAGCAAAAACAGGCACTCCCATTTATGCCACAGGTGATGGTGTAATTGCAAAAGCTGACAATACCGCTTCTGGATTTGGAAATCATATTGTGATTCGGCACGGTTATGGTTACGAAACATTGTATGCACATTTAAGCAAATATAAAGCGCGTGCAGGACAAAGAGTAAAAAGAGGAGATATTATAGGGTATGTGGGAAGTACAGGACGATCTGAAGCACCGCATTTACATTATGAAGTACATAAAAACAATCGAGTGGTAAATCCACTGAATTTTTATTATGGAAATATTTCATCTGTAGAATATGTTGCCATTTCAAAATTGGCTAATCAAGAAAATCAATCATTAGACTAATGCATATAGAATTATCACCAGACAAAAGATATTACAGTATTGGCGAAGTAGCCAAAGCTTTCGGAGTAAATGCATCCCTTATTCGTTTTTGGGATAGTGAATTTGACATTTTGAAACCTAAAAAAAATGCCAAAGGCAATCGGATGTTTACCCCTGAAGATGTCAAAAACCTTCAATTAATTTTTCATCTAGTAAAAGAAAGAGGCTTTACTTTAGAAGGTGCCAAAACGCATTTGAAAGAAGGCCAAAAGAAAACATTAGACAAATTTGAAATCATCAATAAGTTAGAAGCTATTAAGGCACAATTATTGAGTATTAAAAACGAAGTATAAATTACAATAAACAATCAACCTTAAATTAAATTAAAAATGGACTTTAAAAAATTCTTACCTTGGATTATAGCAGCTGTAGTAGTAATTGGAATCTACGGTTGGGTAAAAGGAATCAACAACACTGCAGTAACTTACGAACAAGACATTCACGAAGCTTGGGGTAATGTACAAACTTCGTATCAAAGACGTAATGACCTTATTGGCAACTTAGTAAATACCGTAAAAGGAGCTGCTGATTTTGAAAAAAGCACATTGACCGCCGTAATTTCGGCTAGAGCGAAAGCGACTTCAGTTACTGTAGACCCTACTAATATTAGTCCAGAACAATTAGCCGCATTTAATTCAGCACAAAGTGGTGTTAGCAGCTCATTGTCTCGATTATTGGTTTCTGTTGAAAAATATCCAGACTTGAAAGCGAACGAAAATTTCTTAAAATTACAGGATGAATTAGCAAGCACTGAAAATCAGATTTTAACTGCTAGAACACGTTTCAATGAAGCAGTAAAACCGTATAACACACACATCAAAACCTTCCCAAATTCTATTTTTGCGGGTATGTTTGGATTCAAAGAAAAACCCTATTTTGAAGCGACTGAAGGTGCTGACAAACCTGTAGAGGTAAAATTCTAAACTATTATATTGTGTACGTATGGCATCAGAAACATTTTTTTTAACCCAAGAAGACGAAAACGAAATTGTAGCAGCTATTCAGCTGGCTGAAAAAAACACTTCTGGTGAAATTAGAGTACATATAGAACCATCTACTTCCAAAGTGCCTTTTGACAGGGCTTTGGAAGTTTTTTATGAATTAAAAATGAATAAAACGCAACTACAAAATGGCGTTTTAATCTATGTAGCTGTTACTGACAGACAATTTGTTATTTGCGGAGACAAAGGCATCAATGATGTCGTACCCGCTGATTTTTGGGATCAAACCAAAGAAATTATGGCTACTCAATTCAAAAAAGGGAATTTCAAACAAGGATTAATCGATGGTATTAGTAAAGCTGGCGAGCAACTAAAAACATTCTTCCCTTGGCAAGCAGACGATACCAACGAATTATCAAACGAAATCTCAAAAGGATAATGAAATCTATTATTACTATTCCTACTGCATTAAAAATAATCGTTTGTTTTCTTATTGCACAAATTGGTTTTGCCCAATTTACCATCCCAGAAAAACCTTCATTTCAGACTTCGGTTTACGATTATGCACAATTACTTAATGCAAACGAAAAATCCCAACTGGAAGAAAAATTAATTCACTACTCCGATTCTACCTCAACTCAAATCGTTGTAATTACCATTGAAAGCCTAAAAGGCGAGGATATTGGTATTTTAACGCCGAAATGGGGACAATCATGGGGTATTGGGGGGAGTGAGAAAAATGACAATGGAATTATCATTCTACTAGCCAAAAAAGAAAGAAAAATTTGGATTTCTGCCGGTTATGGGCTAGAAGATCGATTAACCGCTGGAATTGGAGGAGAAATCACACGAGACATAATTATCCCTGAATTCAAATCGGGAAGTTTTTACAAGGGGTTAGATAAAGGGACAGATGCCATTATTGAAGTTATTAAAGGCAAATACAAAGGACATCGCAAGGAAAACAAAGGAAAAGATTTTCCAATTCTTCCTTTTATTGTAATCATCGTTATTATTTTAATTCTATTCTCAAGAAATAAAAAAGGCGACAATAATTCAGGTGGATCAGGAGGATTTGGCGGAGGTCCAAGTCTTTTAGACATTATCATATTAAGCAATTTAGGCCGAAGCAGTGGTGGTTTTGGAAGTTCGTCAGGAGGTGGATTTGGCGGCGGAGGCTTTGGTGGTGGTTTTGGTGGCGGAGGCTTCTCTGGAGGAGGTTCTGGTGGAAGTTGGTAAATAATTTTATTTAATTTTATTGCATTTATACTATATTTGTAATCAAACGATACTAAATGCTTTCACATAAAACCAAATACGCGTTAAAAGCCTTATTATTTCTTGCCGAACAGGAAGAAGGTTATATTGCACGTACTCTCGAAATTGCTGAAAGTTCCGCTATACCCAAAAAATTCTTAGAACAAATTTTATTAGACTTAAAACGAGGTCACTTTGTAGGCAGTAAACAAGGAAAATTTGGCGGTTATTACCTTATAAAATCGTCTAACGAAATTACTTTAGCCGATATTCATCGATTATTTGACGGAGCAATTGCTTTACTTCCATGTGCTTCTCTTAACTTTTACGAACCTTGTTCTGATTGCAAAAGTGAGTCGGAATGCGCACTACGACACGGTTTAATTGCCATTAGAGAAGAAACTTTAAAAGCGATGCAAGGCATTACTATAGCCTCTTTAGTAAAAAAATAAAAAAATATTTTTTAAATTCTACTATTTTTATAGAATTAATAATATATTTGCACTCGAAAACAAAATATAGTTAATCATGAAAATGCAACCCATTCATTTTAGTTCGAAAAAAACCGTAACTCTTTTTAGTCAACTTGAAAATTCTTTTCAATATATGTGCATGTGCTAGTAATAAAAAAATTATTTTAAAATCTACTAATCACATATAATTAAATTACAATGAAAACAAATACATTAAAAAACACAATTACAATTCTTTTTATACTTTTAACCACTTCACTTTTTGCTCAATCTGATATTCAGGGAGTTGTAAAAGATAAAAACAACCAACCTTTAGAACTAGCCAATGTTTTACTAAAGGGAACTAAATATAATACCCTAACCGATAGTAATGGTAAATTTACTATTGATGCCAGAGACAAAATCCCTTTTACATTAATTGTACAATTTGTAGGACACCAAACTGCTGAAGTACGATTCACTTCATTACCAACTAGTCCGGTTGAAATCATTTTAAAAAGCGAGAATCAATTGAATGACGTAGTGATTACTTCAAGACGTAGAATTGAAAAAGCTCAAAATGTACCTATCCCAATCTCAGTAGTTGGTGGACGCCAAGCTGAACAAGCAGGTGCATTTAATGTGAATCGTTTAAAAGAATTAGTACCTTCTGTACAATTGTACTCTTCTAACCCAAGAAATACTACAATCAACATTAGAGGATTAGGTTCTACTTTTGGCTTGACTAATGACGGTATTGATCCTGGCGTAGGATTTTATGTAGACGGTGTGTATTATGCCCGTCCTGCCGCAACTACACTTGACTTTGTGGATGTGGATCAAATAGAAGTATTACGCGGACCTCAAGGAACCTTATTTGGCAAAAACACTACTGCAGGAGCCTTCAATGTGACTAGTCGTAAACCAAGCTTTACCTCGGGTGCTAACTTTGAATTAAGCTACGGAAATTATGGATTCATTCAAGCTAAATCGTCAATCACTGGTGCGTTAAGTAAAAAAATTGCGGCTAGATTATCATTTTCAGGAACGCAACGTGATGGTTTATTACAAAACGTAGCTACAGGTAAATCAGTTAATGATCTAAACAACCAAGGAATTAGAGGACAATTATTATATACTCCAACCGAAAACACTGATATCACTCTTGCAGTTGATTATTCAAAACAAAGACCTGATGGTTATGCTCAAGTAGTGGCAGGCGTTGTTCAAACTAATAGAGCTGCTTTCCGACAATTTAACACCATCATCAGCTCTTTAGGGTACAGCTTACCAAGCACTAACCCTTTTGACAGAAAAATTGACCATGATACTCCATGGCGTTCCAATCAAGATTTAGGAGGTGCGTCGTTAAACATTAATAGTAAAATTGGTAATGGAAAATTAACTACAACTTCTGCTTGGCGTTTTTGGAATTGGGACCCATCAAACGATAGAGATTTTACAGGACTGCCTGTACTTAAATTATCACAAGCCCCTTCAAAACATCAACAATGGTCTCAAGAAATTCGTTATGCTGGAACATTTGCTCCAAAAGTAACAGGGGTTATAGGTTTATTTGGAATTGGTCAAAATCTTATTGCATCACCTTACCATGTTGAAGAATCGGGTGCCGCACAATGGCGTTTTTCTCAAGATTCAACAAGTCCTCTTTGGCAAACCCCTGGTTTATTTGACGGATATGGTATCAAAACTAAATCAACTTTAAACACCTATAGCGCTGCCATTTTTGGACAAACAGATTGGGAAATCAATGATAAATTGCACTTACTAACTGGGTTGCGTTATAATTATGATGCGAAAAAAATTGATTACAACAGAACTACTTATGGCGGACTTCAAACAACCGATGCAGCCTTGTTAGCACTTAAGAAAAAGGTGTATACGGATCAAGCTTTTAAAGTAGCTATTGATGACACTAACTTTTCAGGAAATATCACATTAGCTTATCAACCGACAGCGCAAATCAACACATTTGCTACATTTGCTAATAGCTACAAACCGGTTGGAGTTAATTTAGGTGGAATCCCATCCGATGCGAATGGCCCGATAATCGCATTAGCTAAAATCAAACCAGAACAAGTAAATCATTACGAATTAGGGATCAAAACAACCCCTTTTACTAATTCTACCTTGAACCTGACCGTATTCAATACTGATATTGACAATTATCAAACTTTAGTACAAAGTGAAGACCCAACCTTAAATAGAGGCTATTTAGCGAATGCCGAAAAGGTTCGTGTACGAGGTTTTGAAGCTGATTCAAGAATTACTATTAATCAATATCTTTCATTCAATGCCGCTTTGACTTACAATGAAGGGAAGTATATCAGTTTTAAAAATGCACCCTTGCCATTAGAAGAAACTGGATTAAAAGTGAATGGCGTTTCTATTTATTCTAAAGATGTATCTGGTGGTGCATTACCTGGAATCTCTAAATGGGCAGGTACTTTAGGAGGAGACTTATCTAAAGAAGGACAATTTTTTGGTAACAAAGGAAGATTCTTTGTCGCTATTGATTCGTACGCAAGATCTAGCTTCTCTTCAAGTGCGACACCTTCAAAATACTTGAACATTCAAGGATACAGCATCTTCAATGGTCGAATTGGATTCAGAGCTTCGGAAGGATTATCGGTTTACTTGTGGGGACGTAACTTGTTAGATAAAAACTACTTTGAGCAATTGTTACCAGCCTCTGGAAATGCAGGTCAATATGCTGGAGTATTAGGTGATCAAAGAACCTACGGAATTACATTACGCTACAATTTGTAAAAAAATTAAACATGTCCTAAAGAGATTCATTTAATATAATAGTTCTTTTTGTGAATGATTAAAATTAAAATAAGCTATTGTCCTTTATATTTGCAAAAAAAATATAAATGTATTTTAGATTTATTGTAGTTATCACCTTTGGTTTCCATTTTTTAATTTCCAATGCTCAAAATGAAAAAAATATAGATCATCAAAAAATTCTTTGGTCTCGGTATTACAACCTATTCACACTGAATGAAAAATGGGCACTAAACACTGAATTTGACAACCGCCTTTTTCTAAACCCAACAACTGAAAATCTTTATTTAATTCGATTACAAGTACGATATACAATGAATGAGTTTGTAGAATTCGGTTCTGGATTTGCATATTTTTCTGTAGCCACACAAATTCCTGAAACCACTCAAGATTTTACAACTCCAGAATATAGAGGACAGCAAGATCTAACTTGGAAAAACACTTTTGGAAAGGTATTCTTCAATCAAAGATTTCAAATTGAAGAACGATTCGTCCGCAATGCTTCAAAAACAGCATTGTTATCGGGAACAACTTTTAGTTGGAGGTTTAGATATAAAATACAAGCAGAGTATTTCTTGTGGAAAAAAGACAATCAGTATTTAAAATCCATTATTTACGATGAAATATTTATTAACGCCGGAAAATCTATTGTAAATAACACTTTTGATCAAAATCGAATGTATTTAGGACTACAATACGGAATTAATCCAAACATTGCTTTGGAATTAGGCTACATAAATAGTTTTCAACAGCGAGCTAGCGGAATGGATTATTTTAATAGAGATATCATACGCTTCAGTTTCATTCACAAACTCAAATTATAACTTGTTAAAATTAATATTAAATTCCCGTTTCTTCTAACTTACCTTTTTTAGTATACTCTTTAGGCATTTTTTTCATCGCAGAAAAATCTTGTAACTTATAGGTTAAGGAAAACATAGCGTATCTCGAAAGAATCGTATTTTCCTCATCGCGAATGGTGGTGGCAGAAATCGTTCTTGAAAAATTTTGATTTTGATTTAAGACATCGTACACTTTAACTTTGGCAATCATATTTTTTTTATAAAAGCTATAAGACAAACTTGTATTCCATAGATAAAAATCTTTTTTAAATCCGCTTGCAATTCTAGAGTTGTAGGTATACCCAAAATCGTTTCCAAAAATCCAATTTTTAGGAAAATAACTTGTCATTTGTATATTGATTCTATGTACAACATTAGAACTTGCGTTAATTACATAGTTAGAATATTTTGATTCATTATAAGACAAATTATAGGAAGGAGACACCACGAGCAAATCTCCATATTCATAATTCAAATAGGCTCTTGGTGTAATACGTAATGATTTTGCCTCATACAAAATCCCATTAGTAAACCCTTTATCCAATGAATAATTGGTGCTAAATCCAAGCCCATATCTCACCAGATGAGCACCATTTTTAATCGATTGATTCCAATTTCCACCTAAAGAGGCATTATAAGTTCCGGAGATATTTTCATAGGTTGTATTCTTTTTTCTACTCGCATCATAAATAGAAATAGAAACAATTTCACTATCATAGTGATCTCCTTTTAAAAATAATGTATAACCGGAGCGAGTACGAAAATCAAAATTTCTAAAATTAATTGTTACACTTTGTTTTTTAGTTGGATTTAAGTTCGGATTACCAATTACGGTATTAAGTGGATTGGCTAGATTTTCTACTGGAAGTAATTGATTGTAAGTAGGGAGAGTATTTACAAAATCATATGTAATAGTAACAAATTTAGAGCGATTAAACCTATACTTTATTTGTGCTTTCCCAAAAGGCAAACTATATTTATTATGTAATTCCAATGGAATATTCATATAGGAAGAATAATTTTTAAATACCACAAAAGAGACACTTGAGTTTAAATTAAATGTGAATTTACCTTTTTCAAAGGTTAAGCCAATTTTGGGACTAATGGTATTTTGTCTAGACTGAACATAATTAGACAACGATTGATTTAGTAAAGTATAGGTTTGAAAATTTGAATCTAAATCTAACGTTTTTAAATCTTTTATTTCATTCTGCCAATCAAAATCAGCACCTATACGAAATCGTAAAGAATCTGTAATGGGTTCTGTATACTCCAATTCAACCGAATACGCATCAGTACTATTTTGAGTTTTGTTTTTTTGATTTCTTTCATCATTTGGTTTATCTCCTTGATAAAACACGGTTTTAGATTCAACCAATCCGTTCGAATGATTTAGGGAATTGGAATTATTTAAAACCAGACTTAAATTGCGAAATCTTCTTTGAAAAGCTTTATTTAAATTTAAAGAATTACCAAAATTGGCTACATCATTTTCTTTAAATGATTTTGAAGTACTTTCATTTAACACTAGTTGATTTTCATCTTTTGACATAGTTGATGAAACCAACCTATTGTTTCCACTTGATTTATTAAATTTAGGAGAAAAAAACACCCTTGTAGTCGGATTTAATTTATAATCAAAATCTAGATCGACCTTTTGATCTGTATTTTCATCTTTTGTTTCCGAATTCGATTCTGTTGTAAAATTGCCCGTTGGCAATAAATTTATTTGCTTAGACTTCGTACGATTTTCAGTCACATTATTAGCAAAGGAATAACTTGCTGTTGTATCAAAATTTTTAAACCACTCATCTGTATAATTAAAACCTACCAAATTTGATTTAGTAATTCCTTTTCCAGAAGAACCTGAGCGAGTTGAAACTCTTGTATTCAAATTTCTACCTCCTCCCATGCTATCAAAGACCTCATCCATAGCAAATCCTGTAGCATTAATATTATTTGAGGAAGCTAACAAACTAATTTTTTGCTTATTATGAAAAAAGTTCATTACAAGACTAGTCTCATAACGATCCTCTGTTCCATACCCTCCTAAAAATTTTGAAAAAAAACCTTTATTTTTATCTTCCGCAATAGTCAAATTTATTGTGGAATTCTCTGAAGTTGCTGCCTGTTTAGACAGTTCTTCTTTTTTAGTCTTAAAATCTGAAACTTGTATTTTACTAATTAGTTCTGCTGGAATATTTTTTAAAACTATCGCTCCATTTTTATCAAAAAATGCTTTTCCATTAACTAAAAACTGGGTCACTTCTTTACCATTTACGGTAATTTTACCATCATTATCAACTTCAAATCCTGGCAATTGTTTCAAAAGCACTTCTACATTAGCATCAGGAAGTACTTTGTAAGATGGAGCATTAAACTCAAGTGTATCTTTTTTAATTGTAATTGGAGGTGCTTCACTCTTAACTACTACTCCTTTTAGTTCTGTTGCATTTTGCAATAAATACAATTTTCCGAAGTCTTTATTTTCAAGAATACCCTTTTGTTCCTCTACATAAGGTTGATAACCCATATAAGTCACTTTAAAAAAAACAGGCTTATCTATTTTTTTTGTAACCATTTTAAAAAACCCACTTTGGTTTGTATTAGCAAACTCTATAACTGTCGAATCTTTAACATTAGAAAGATAAACAGTAGCCGATTCTAATGGAAGTTGCGTATTGATATCTACAATAGTTCCAGAGATAATTATGGTATTTTGTGCCTTAGAACAACAAAAACAAAAGAATAAAATAACAGAATAGTAAAATTTAAACATCAAATTTTGATTTATACTAAAAGATAGTAAGATACCGAAATAAATAAAAGGTTTAATCCCTTCAAAAAAGAAACAACATCATTAATTTTATTTTCCTTCAAATTGGATTTTAAAATATCATAAAAAAATCCTGATTTCTCAGGACTTATCTATTATTTTTCTCTAATGTAAATATCAATGGGCACTCCTGAGAAGTCCCATTTTTCTCTGATTTTATTTTCAAGATAGCGTTTATAAGGCTCTTTTACATATTGTGGTAAATTAGCAAAAAACACAAATTGAGGTGTTGGTGTAGGTAACTGCATGCAATATTTAATTTTGACATACTTTCCTTTGGTTGCAGGTGGCGGATAGGCTTCAATTACTTTCAACATAAACTCATTGAATTTAGAGGTTGAAATGCGCTGTTGTCTACTTTCATACACCTGAACTGTTGCTTCCAAAGCTTTTAACAAACGCTGTTTGGTCAAAGCCGAAACAAAAAGAATAGGCACATCGGTAAATGGCATTAATTCTTTTCTAATTTTTTCTTCGTAATCGCGGGTTGACATGGTATCTTTTTCCACCAAATCCCATTTATTTACCAAAATCACAACCCCTTTACGGTTTTTCTCAGCCAACCAAAATATACTTTGGTCTTGCCCTTCAAATCCGCGAGTAGCATCAATTACTAGTATGCAAACGTCAGCATGTTCAATCGCTCTCACAGAACGCATCACAGAATAAAATTCTAAATCTTCCTTCACCTTAGCTTTGCGACGTATCCCAGCTGTATCCACTAAATTAAATTTAAAACCAAAACGATCAAATTTAGTATCAATAGCATCACGTGTAGTCCCTGCAATATCGGTAACAATGTAACGGTCTTGACCAATCAAGGCATTGATAAAACTAGATTTTCCAGCATTAGGACGTCCTACTACTGCAAAACGAGGTAATTCTTTATCTTCTTCTACAGGTTCTGGTTTTTCAGGAAAAGCCTCAATTAGGGCATCTAATAAATCTCCTGTACCACTCCCTGATATACTCGCAAAGGTAAAATAGTCCCCTAACCCTAAATTATAAAACTCTACCGCATCTTTCTCACGCATGGCATTGTCGACCTTATTTACAGCTAACAAAACTGGTTTAGTAACTTTACGCAATAACTTAGCTACTGTTTCGTCCATGGGTGTAATCCCTTCTTCAACGTCTACCACGAAAATTATTACATCGGCCTCGTCAATAGCTAATTCTACTTGCTTACGAATCTCTCCTTCAAAAACATCATCGGAACCACGAACATATCCACCCGTATCAATTACTGAAAACTCTTTTCCATTCCATTCACTTTTTCCATAATTTCGGTCACGGGTTACCCCTGAAACTGAATCTACGATAGCTTCTCTTCTTTGGATCAATCGGTTAAAAAGCGTTGATTTCCCTACGTTAGGTCTTCCTACTATGGCTACTATATTGTTCATCATCTAATTTGAAATATTTTGCAAAGGTACACTATTATTTTGTAAGCTACTACGTTACTGCGTGAAGGATAGTAGTAAAAATCCTTTGTTGCCGGTCTTTGGCAACAAAGATTGAAACGAATAGCCTGACCCTTGTGGTCACGCCAAAAAATTATTGGTTGTAACCAAAACGCTTCAACATATTGGCATTGCTTCGCCAATTTTTATTGACTTTAACGTACAATTCGATGTGGATTTGTTTGCCAAAGAATTTTTCTAAATCGGCACGTGCATCCATCCCTACTTTTTTCAAAGCAGCGCCTTTGTGCCCAATGATGATTCCCTTTTGAGTATCGCGTTCCACCATAATCAAGGAACGAATGCGAATAATATTCTCGTCTTCAATAAATTCTTCGGTCACAATTTCTACCGCATACGGAATTTCTTTACTGTAGTTCAATAAGATTTTTTCACGAATGGTTTCATTCACAAAAAAACGTTCCGGTTTATCGGTCAATTGGTCTTTTGGATAATAGGCGGGTGATTCAGGTAGTAATTCTATGATACGCCCAAAAACTTCGGGTACATTGAAATTTTGCAAAGCTGAAATTGGAAAAATTTCGGCATTCGGTACTTTAGCTGTCCAAAAAGCCACTTGCTCTTCCAATTGTTCTTGGTTCGAATTATCGATTTTGTTCAACAACAATAGAACTGGAATTTTGGCGTGGATGATTTTATTAAAAAAGGCATCGTCTTTTAATTCTTGTTCGCCAATTTCGACCATGTAAATCAAAATATCCGCGTCTTCAAAAGCTGACTTCACAAAGTTCATCATTGATTCTTGCATTTCGTAAGCTGGTTTAATGATTCCAGGTGTATCTGATAAAACCAATTGAAAATCTTCTCCATTCACGATGCCTAAAATTCTATGACGAGTCGTTTGTGCTTTAGAAGTAATAATAGACAATCTTTCGCCAACGAAAGCGTTCATCAAGGTTGATTTTCCCACGTTTGGATTTCCAATGATGTTTACAAAACCTGCTTTGTGTGCCATTTACTGCAATTTAATTTTTTGCAAAGGTAGTTATATCAAGCTAATAGAAGAAATAAAAGATTTTTTAATTTTTTTTGTTGCAATAGTCGATTTTCGTTGTATATTTGCACTCGAAACATCGCGGGATAGAGCAGTAGGCAGCTCGTCGGGCTCATAACCCGAAGGTCACAGGTTCGAGTCCTGTTCCCGCTACGAGTTAAAACAAAAACCTCAAGAGTATTCTTGAGGTTTTTTTGTATGTGTTGTTTTAGGTAATATTTTATATCGCATATCGCATATCGCATATCGCAATATAAAATATATCAGTGTAACTTTACCTATTCGCTTATATATGTTATTAATTCTCTGAGCAAGCTAAAAGTTCAACTAATTGACTTAAATACTTTTTTTAGTTAAAAAACTTAATTGTAACATTATTTTAATTTAAATAATAACTAAATTTATTTAACATTTTATGTACTAATTAAGCCGTGGACTACAACTTACTCTTTTCAATAATATACCACACAAGCTTTTTAAACTAAATTAAGAGGCGAGTTGTAAAAATACAAACACACTTTCCTATTGATCTAGGATTAAACTACTTACTAAAAAAGTACTAAACTCGCTGTATAATTTATTTTCTTCATTGTAGCATTATAATAGCGATTCTATTCTCTTATGTATAACCAACCTTGTGCATCTATCGTTCCATCTCCATCTAAATCAATTTGATAGAAATAAGAAACCGCAGATGGCAAACTCTCGTTATTATCTTTATAATGTCCATCCCAATCATTGCGATAATTGTTAGAATAAAACACCTCTTTACCCCACCTGTTAAATACACGCACAATACTTCCCGGATAATTCTCAATATTGTAAATCACCCAAGTATCGTTTACTCCATCCCCATTTGGTGTGATTGCTTGCGAAACATTGATTTCTACTAAATCACAAATATCTCCCTTGCCATCACGATCTCTATCGGCTTGATTGGTGTTAGCTGTAATTGGGCAATTATCTGTCGTGTCTAAAACCCCATCGTTATCGTCATCTGCATCACAAACATCCCCTTGGCCATCATTGTCATTGTCCGCTTGATTAACATTTGGTAATAACGGACAATTATCTAAGTTATCTGCTATTCCGTCACTGTCTGTATCTGGAATTAATGGATTAGTCCCTATATTTAATTCTACCCCATCAGTAATCCCATCCCCATCAGTATCAGCTAATAATGGATTAAAACCTAAGGCTTTTTCTCTTGAGTTCGTCAAACCGTCACCATCACAGTCTGCTGTGTTCCATGCTGCGCTTGGTGTTTGGGTTTGATTTGAAAGTACAAATTGACATGAATCCAATCCTGAAGTCCTATCTGTTTTCTCTGTACCATCTTTTACTCCATCGCCATCCGTATCAGCTTTTAACGGATCAGTACCATCTAATTTTTCTTGTGCATTAGTTACGCCATCACTGTCACAATCTGCTGTGTTCCA
>JACCDS011598233.1_pt1 | contig 28558 bp, 18 predicted proteins | sample 7446441 | NCBI WGS metagenome assembly JACCDS01 (sample SAMN15323445, study PRJNA562643) | freshwater metagenome | isolation source: river surface water | place: USA:Blue River Watershed | collected 2017-08-17 | reverse complement strand
AGACCCTTTGGCCGGGCCGGTAAAATGGCGCAAAGACCAACAGGCGTCCGTTCGGCGTGCAAACCCCTGATAACGTTACCGGCTTTCTTGCGGCAGGCGCAGCACAAAGCGCGCTCCGCCAGCGGCCGCCTCTGTTACTTCCACACTGCCGCCGTGGCGCAGCATGATCTGGCGCACAATCGCCAAACCCAACCCGACCCCGCCACTGGCGCGGTTGCGGCTGGCGTCGGGCCGGTAAAACGGTTCAAAAATTAAGTGCCGATCTTCCGCTGCAATGCCGGGGCCATTGTCTTCGACTACAATTTCCAGTTGTTCGACCGCTTGCCCGGCAGGGCGTCCCGCAGTGAGGCCGCCAGTGAACCCCACCTTCAAGCCAGCGCCAGTTTCGGCAGCCGGGCTGCTCACCAGTCGCGCCGTCAGGCGGATTTGGCCGTTACCATATTTAATGGCATTGCCCAGCAAATTATCAATCGCCCGGGCCAGCAGGCGGGGTTCGGCTTGCCCGGCAAGGGCAGGGGAGCAATCGAGTTCAATCGCTTGCTCGGGATGGCTGGCCATCTGCCGCGCCACGCATTGCGCCAGCAAGTCGTGCATCTTGATGGTTTGCAGCGCCAGCGCCTGCGCGCCATCGTGTTTTGCCATTTCCAGCAACTCCCCAACCAAGGTATTGAGTTCGGTCAAATCAGCTTGCATGGCATCGATCCGGCGCTGTTGTTTTTCTTCGCTGGCGGGCTGGCGCAACAGTTCCAGCGCAAATTCAAGCCGCGCCAGCGGGGTGCGCAATTCGTGCGAAATGGCACCGAGCAAGTGTTGTTGATTGGCCAGCAGCGATTCGATGCGGTTCGCCATGCGGTTGATTTGTTCGGCCAGCGGGTAAATGCTGGCGCGCTTGCCGATGCTGACCCGGCTGGCAAGCTGGCCGCGCCCGAGTGCATCGGCCACGCTGGCCAAATCGCGCAGCGCACGCCAGTGGGCGCGTGACCACCAGCCAATTGGCAACAGCAAGGCCAGTGCCAACACTACAAAGCGCAGTAGTTCGGTTTTCAGGGCCAGACTGTTATCAATCGGCAAACCTGAGACGCGCAACACATCGGCCTCGCTGCCAACGTATTTTTCACCGCGCACATCAACCCGGCGCAAAAATGCCTTGCGTTCGGCATCGAGCACAATTTTTCCCTGCACCAACCGTGCCCGCTGCGATGAATCGAGAGCGGGGCTGGCCGACTCCAGCGGCAGCAATTCAAAACCAGCCTGGCTCACTTCCCGCACCTTGTTCAAGCGCGGCAGCCATTCGTCCGGCGCGGCTTGATCGATATACTGTTCCAGCAAGAAAACATAGGGCGCGGCTTGCCGTGCCGCTTCCTGCTCCAGCGGATTGCCAAACAAGGCGCGGATGGCGGCATAAATGATCAGCGTGGCCAGCGTGACCGAACACATGACCAGCAGAAAGAAGCGTAGGAACAGGCGATTCATGGCAGGAAAAGGGAGGCAATGCGCATGATTGTAGGGGAAATTCGGGGTAAATAGCAGGTGCGAGCGGGGCAAATTCAGCTAGAAGGGCATGGCGCACGGCGATTGTACAATTTCATGACAATTTCATGAATCCTTGCGGCAGACTGCTTGGGAAGCGCTGTTTATCATGGCAGCTCAGTTGGTAACTCAGTTAGCAACACAGTCAGCAAAATCGTCACAGGGCAGTGGCCCTATTTTTTACATTAAACAGACAAGGAAAAATCATGAACGCGAAACAAAACTCGGTGATGAATAAAATCGGTACTGCCGTAGTACAACAAGGGATTTGCCAAAGCGTGGCACGTACCGCAGCAGGCTGGGCCGCATTGGCCGGGCTGGCCATGTTGGTTGGCTGTGGTGGTGGCGGCGGCGGTGCCAGCCCCAACGCTGGCACAGTAGCGCAACAGATTCAGGTGCGCGGCCCGGTCGATACCAATGCCTTTTTACAACTGGCGCGGCAGGATAGTTGTGCCAGCTTGCGCAACCGCTATATCGTGATCGATCGGCAATTCGTGTTCCGCGACAGTGCCGGGGCCTGTGCTGATGCCTCGTTTTCGCGCGTGCTGTACGGTGCCAATCCGCAACAAGTCTTGTGCTCGGAAACCGACAGCATCGGCGGGCCACGCACCCAGTGCGTTGATGAGCAATATCGCGCCATGTTCAATCAGGTCAATGCCAATCGCAATTTGGCCGGCTTCGGTTTGGGCAGTGACCGCCAGTTCAGCAGCCTGATTCAGGGCACACCAGTGGCGGCGCGCCTGCTTGAACGCAGCGACAATTCGGGCATTCAACGGGAAAGCAATCTGGTGGTGCGTGACAGCAATGCCTGGAGCACGCTGTGGCAACAGCATTTTGTTGGTTCGCAACCAGTGCCAGCACTGCCGACCGTGGATTTTTCACAAAACATGGTGTTGGCACTGTTTGCCGGGGCCAAGGCCAATGGCTGTCTGGGGATCGAAAAGGTGGATGTGGTGCGTACTGAGCAAGCGATTCGTGTGATTCGCACCGATTTTGCGCCACCGTCGGACGGGCAAGTGTGTACCAGCCAGATCATTCATCCGGCCCGCTTGCTGGAAATTCCGCGTTCTGATCTGCCGGTCGAGTTTGTCACCGATCCGTTTTCGGTGTAAAAGCCATGAAACCTATGGGCGTGTAAAATAGCCGCTTTGCCAGCCGATTTTTTCACAGGATGGATGCCTAACCATGGATTGCGCCCTCTTTCACCGTCGATTTCGTTCCCCCTTACCCCGTGCCGTGGCCTGGTTCGGCTGCGTCTTGGCGGTTTGGCCACTGGCCGGGGGGGCGCAAACCCCCTCCCGTAATTTGATGCCCGATGGCAGTCGTGACATGTATCTGGGCATCGGGGCCATCAACCGCCCGTACTATGAGGGGGCCAGACGCGAGCGGCTTGAACCATGGCCAACGATTCAGGTGCAATGGAGTAACGCTCTGTTCGTTTCGGGCCTCTCGGGCGGTTGGCATGCGCTGACCGATCCGGTATGGGAAGCCGGGCCGCTGTTGCACGTCGAGCCGGGGCGCAATCCATCCGGTACCGGGTTGGCGCTCAATATTGGCGATGGCGGAATCAATAACAATGCGATTGGCTCGCAGGGCGGTATCAATGGCAACCGCTTGCTCGGTTTAAGGGATGTGCCAACCCGGCTGTTGGGCGGTGGCTTTGTCAATTTTGCCGTGAACCAGAACTGGCGTGTGAGCCAGACCGTGCTGGCCGGTGCCGGGCGTGATCGGCACGGTGTGCGCGCCACCACCGATGTGCAATACCGCTGGTTGTTTGGCCCGCATCGCGTGGCAATCGGTGCCGGGCTGGTGTGGGGCAATGCCAGTCACAACCAGACTTGGTTTGGGATTGAACTGGACGAGGCACTCCGTAGTTCATTGCGACCGCATCAGGCCGGTCGTGGCATCAAGGACGTGCATGCCGAATTGCGCTGGAATCTGGCACTCTCGCCGCATAGCCTGCTGACCACCTCGGCTAAACTGACCCGCCTGCGTGGTGCGGCGGCGGCTAGCCCGCTGGTCGAACGCAAGACTGGCACCACGCTGAGCGCAGCCCTGGCGTACCGGTTTTAGGGCGGTTTGCCATGCATCTGCCCCCGCTCCTGCTGCGTCAGCCGCGCCATGGCTGGAGCTGGCGTTGGTGCCTGTCCTTGCTGCCGTTGTTGGCTGTGCTGGCGTTGCTGGCCGCATTGGCCGGGCCGGGGCTGGCCCAAAGTGTGGGCCATCAGGGTTTCAGTTATCGCGACAGCTATCGCAATTTGCTGTGGTTTGAAAAATACGGCCAACCCAAGCATTTGATTGTCCAGCACTTGCAACTGGTGTCAGATGGCCCGGATGCACAAGCGGCCAGCCTGGGCCTGACGCTGGTTGGGGCCAGCACCCGGCTGGCATTGCCGCTTGATGAGACTGGCCGCACCAGCCTGCCACTGCAAAAGCGCGCCTATGATGAAAATGCCCAATTGCAAATCAACCCAATCAACCAAAATAGCCAAAACAACCCAATCAACCAAAACAGCCGTGATTACCGCGTCCAGCCGCGCATTTCAATTGCGCTGCGACAAGATGGTCTATATCCGCTGGCGCAATTGCGCGCCGCCTGCGAGCAGGTACTGGCGTACCAAAGCTGGCGCGAACCGCTGCCATGGCGCGGCAAGAAATGTGTCGGGGTGCGTTTTGTGTTTGCCAAAAACGACGAAGCGGCGCGGCTTGACTGGCGCGCGGCAGATGGCAGCAGCCGCGCACTGCCGCTGCAAATCGGCGCTGCCTTTGGCGACGAGCGACAGCCACGCTTGCCAGTGGCCAATGTATTGTTTTTACAACTGGCCGAGGGCCAGATCCACAGCCATCGCCTGCCGCTGGCGATTGCCGCACTGCTGGAATAGGCGACTTAGTGTCACGCTTTTGCCACGTTTTTGCCACGTCATTGCCAGGCCGCTGGCGCAAACAAATAGCCTTCGCCCCACACGGTTTTGATTTTTTCGGCGCGCTCATCGTCAAAATGACGCCGCAGCCGCGAAATGTGATTATCGATTGAGCGATCCAGCCCATCAAAACCAAAGCCGCGCAAATGCTTTAACAGCGTATCGCGTGACAACACCTGACCGGCCTGCTCGGCCAACACCAATAGCAGCTTGAATTCGGTATTGCTCATGGAAACCGGCTGGCCGCGCCAGATGGCCAGCCGATTGCTTTTCGAGATCTGCAACTGGCCAAATTGCAACTGCTCTTCAGTCGGTGGTGCGGTTTCAGCGCGGCGTAGCAGGGCGCGCAGCCGGGCCAGCAACACGCGTGGCTGCACTGGCTTGTGGACAAAATCATCAGCCCCTTGTTCCAGTCCGGAAACTTCATCATACGAATCTTCGCGCGCGGTCAAAATCAGGATCGGCACCCGGCTCACCTCGCGCAGGCGGCGGCACAACACCATGCCATCTTGGCCCGGCAGCATCAAATCGAGCACCACCAAATCCGGCGTTTCGGCCTGAAACCGGGCCATGGCCAAATCGCCGCGCGCCACCCAGTCGACCACGAATTCATAGCCACTCAAATATTCAACAATCAAGTGCGCCAGCCGCGCATCGTCTTCTACCAGCATTACCCGAAACATGCTTGCCCCTCCCCGGCGGGAATTGTACTACGATGACGTGGCCCAATGCCCAATGCCCAATGTCCATCAATGTCGATCAATGCCCAATGTGTATAGGACTTACGCAAAATTGTCCCAGCAAGGCGCGCTGCCGCAGACAGTACGCCTGTACGGCAAGGCAGCGCAACGCTGCTGGGGCGGTTTTGCGTAAGTCCTAGTGTAGTGTGTCATGGACTGGGGCAGGCCGGGCAGCAGACTGGGTTGCGCGGCCAGGTTGTGGGCAAAAAGCCGGATGCGTCATGAAGAAAAAAGACTAACATTGTGCCAACGACCAGATTTCAGTGGTAGGATGGATTCTGTTTGTCTGGCCCTGTCTGGCCCGGTCAGGCAAAGCGAAGGTGGTTGCGCAGTTCTTGTCCGGAATAATTGCCCATGTCATGAAAAAAAGCGCGTTGCGTATTGCTTGGCTGCACCAACTACCTTGTACCGGCTGGTGGCCGACCCGGGTGCTGGTTCGCCTCATCTGGATGCGTGCAATCGCTCTGGCGTGCTGCTATTGGCTGGCGGCCCATGCGCTGGCCCAGAGCCAGCCGCAGCCCGGCGTACTCCCCCCCGCGCTCGATACCAGACAAATCGGTAGCGAACCGCTGTCTCTGGCTGCGCATCTGAGCGCGCTACCCGATCCGGCTGGCAACCTCTCGCCAAGCAGCTTGATCCAATCCGAAGTGGCGCGGCAGTTTGTTCCCGTTGCAGGTCGGGCCGGTTTAACTACCCAATCTGGCGCGCTCTGGTTGCGATTGCGCCTTGAAGGCCGTGAAACCGGTCGGTTCATGCTGGAAATTGCCGAACCGTACCGACCTGGCAGCGCAGCGTTTGTACAAGCTGCACCCAACCAAATCGGAGCAGGCAGCACTGGCGCACTGCCTGCTGTCATCCCACTGCAACCGCATCGCAACCGCTATCTGGTATTGCCGCTGGACTTGGTCAAAGGGGAGGCGCACTCGCTGTATGTGCGCTTGCCCGGCGCTACGGATCTGGCCGGGGTACCGCTGCGATTGTGGCGTGAAGCCGCCTTTCATGGTTACGAGCGCAACGACTATGCAGGCCAGTCCGGTTTTTTCGGGTTGGCGATGGCATTGACGCTGTTTAATTTGCTGCTGTTTTTGATCATGCGTGATGCCAACCACTTGTGGTACGTCTTGTTGTCGCTGACCCAGGCCTTGACCATTGCCGCCAATAACGGTTTGGGCAACGGGTTTTTGTGGGGCAACTGGCCATTTTGGCAGCACAGCGCTGCGCTGGTAATGATCTCGGCGGCCAGCATGGCCTTGTTGCAGTATGCACGCAGCATGCTCGCCACTGCGCAGTTGCGTCCGGTACTGGATCGCTGGCTCAAGGCGGCAATTGGCTGGAATGGTGCCATTGGCCTGTGTTTGACCTTGTTGCCCGCTGCCGACTGGCTGGCCGCCAGTGCCTTGCTGATGACGGCCTTGTTGGTACTGGTGCTGGTGGTGTCGGGTCTGCGGCAGGGCCAGCGCGGTGCCTGGTTTTTTCTGGCGGCTTGGCTGGCAGGCTTGTGTGCCGCCTTGTGGGCCGCTTACCGGGCCGTGCTTGGCTATGGCGAACTGGCCAGCGGAACGGTGGCAGCGGCTGGCACGCAGTTTGTCACCGGCCTGTTTGCCACCGAAGAAATGCAGGTCGGCGCGGCAATTCAGATGCTGCTGTTGGCCTTTGCACTGGTGGACCGATTTAACCTGATGCGCAAGGAAAAGGAAGCGGCCCAGAAACAGGCGTTTGATACGCGCCAGATTCTGGTCGAAAATTCGCGCCAAAACGAGCGCTTGCTGGAACAGCGTGTGGCACAGCGCAGTGAAGAATTGAAGCAAAGTAACGATGCGTTGTTGCAGGCCAATCAAGATCTGGATGCCGCGTTTCAAGTGGCCGAACGTGCCCGGGAAAGAGCTGAGTTGGCACGTCAGGATGCGCTGCAATCGCTGGAACAATTGCGCGCCACCCAAAGCCAAATCATCCAGTCGGAAAAAATGGCAGCACTTGGGCAATTGATTGCCAGTGTGGCCCATGAAATCAATACCCCAATCGGGGCGATCAAATGCAGTGGCGAAAATATTGCAGATACGCTCGGCCGCGCCCTGCCCAATGTAGCCCGGGTGTTCCAGCGGCTGGAGGCTGGAGATTTGGCCTTGTTTTTGCGCCTGATCGGGAGCGCTGGCCATACCCAGTTCACCCTGAGTAGTCGCGAGGCGCGCATCGCGGTGCGTGACTTGACCGAGCAATTGCAGCAACTCGATATGCCAATGGCACGTTACCGGGCCAATGTCTTGGTGCAGTTAAATGCCCATCCCAACTGGCACGATTATTTGCCGCTTTGGCAGCATAAAGACAGCGAATTGTTGATTGAAAGTGCCAACAATCTGGCGGTGATCATTAACAATACCAACAACATTCAGGCAGCCGTTGAACGGGCCTCGAAAACCATTTTTGCGCTGAAGGCATTTGCCCAGTTTGACCCGGACAGCCAGATGGGGCCGGTTGATGTGCGCGACGGCATTGAATCGGTCATGCTGATCTATCACAACCAGATCAAGCACAGTGTGCAAGTGGAGCGCGATTACGAAGAAATCGAACCCGTGCCCGGCTTGGCCGATGAATTGACCCAGGTCTGGCACAACCTGATCCACAATGCACTGCAGGCAATGAAGTTCAAGGGACGGTTGGCAATTGCCATTCACAAGATCGGAAACGAGGTACGAGTTTCGGTGGCCGACTCGGGCTGTGGCATCGATCCGGCCCTGCACCAGCGGATTTTTGAACCATTCTTTACTACCAAGGTGATCGGTGAGGGCAGTGGCCTTGGCCTGGACATTGTAAAAAAAATCGTGGCACGCCACAACGGGCGCATTGTGCTGCAAAGCGAGCCGGAGCAAGGTGCCACGTTCTTTGTGTATTTGCCCTGTGCTGCCGGGGGGGCGTTGTCATCATGAACCGCTGCCACCCTTCTCCCGCTGGTTTTGGGCTGCACTTGCGCCGGTACTTGCGCTGCTGTTGTTGTGCACTGTTGCTCCTGCTCGGCTGGGCCCAGGCCATGGCCGGGCCGACTGGCGAAACCAGCCTGCGGATCGACACCATGGGCGTGTCACCCGTGTCACTGACCGGGGTACTCGGCGTATTGGAAGACCATTCACGCAAGCTGACCTTCTCCGAGATACAAACGCCGTTCATTGCCCAGCGTTTCAAGGTTGATCGCTCGGCACCCGAATCATTTAATTTTGGTTTGGGTAGTTCGGCCTACTGGCTGCGCTTGCAATTGCGCAATGACAGTGATCAAGCCGTGATGCGTATGCTGGAAATCGACAATCCGCGCCTTGAAAGCATACAAATGTTTTATCCCGATGCCAGTGGCCATTACCGTTCATGGATTACCGGCTGCAATCTGCCGTTTGACACGCGCCCCTACCCGAACCGGGAATTTGTGTTTCCCCTGAGCGTACCCGCGCACGGCAGCGCCGTGTTTTACGTGCGGATCGAAGCGATTTATACCGGCTTTCCCGCCCGACTATGGCTGCCAGGCGCATTTTATGCAAACGAGAGCACCGAATATGCGGCTCAGGCCTGGTACTTTGGCATGGTGGCGGCCATGGTATTGCTTAATTTGCTGGTGTTTATCGCGCTGCGCGATGTCATGTATCTGCGCTATGTCAGCTTTACCGTCAGCAGTGCACTGGCACTGGCGGCCCAAAATGGTTTGGCCAAGGAATTTTTGTGGCCCAATGCACTGGGTATGTCAGACAGCCTGATTTCGATCTTCAACGCACTCTCTTTGGTGGCACTGGCTTCGCTGATGCGGCATATGGTGGGAACCAAGCTGCTGGTGCCACGGCTGGATCGCTTGCTCGGCTTTTTCCAGATTCTGCTGCTGTTGTTTGCGCTTGGCTTCGTGTTCTGGCTGGAACGATTGGCCAAGCCGGGCGCGATGTTGTTCTTGCTGACCATGCTCGCCATCTTTGGTACCAGCCTGACCTGTGCCTGGCAGCGCCAGCGCAGTGCCTACTTCTTTGTTGCTGCCTTTGCCACCCTGATGACCGGTGCTTCGCTCTCGATTCTTAGCACACTGGGCTTGCTTCCGGTGAACGTGATTTCCAACAATGGCTTTCAGGTCGGCTCGGCACTGGAAATGTTGCTACTCGCATTTGCCTTGGCCGACCGGCTCCATTTGTTGATTGGCGAAACCGCACGCGCCCAGCAACAGGCCTTGCAGGCGCAACAATTGCTGCTGGAAAGCCTGCAATCATCGGAGCAGATGCTCGCATCACAGGTCGAACAACGCACAGGGAAATTGCTAAAAAATAATAAAACATTGTCGCAAACCCATGCCGAACTCGATCTGGCCTGTCAGGCAACAGACGTTTTACGACATCAGGCCGAACACGAAGAACGGCAAACCGTTGCGACGCTCAATGAATTGCATGCCGCACAAGACCAATTGATTCAGGCTGAAAAAATGGCTGGACTGGGCCAGTTGCTAAGCAGCGTTGCCGCTGACCTGACGGCACCGATTGATGACGTGCAAACCTGTGGCCTCAACCTATCCGAAGCGCTGGAACGGGCGCTGGGCAGTGTCGCCACCCTGTTTCGGGTACTCGATGCCGATCTGTTGGCCCGTTTTTTATACCTGGTCGAGCATGCCAATTCACGCGACCGGATTCGCAGCCGGGCCGAAGCGCGGCGAGTAATCCGTGCCTTGGCGCAGCAACTGGCTGAACTCGGCTTTGTAGAGGCGCGCAGTACGGCCGGGATTTTGGTGCAACTCAATGCCCACACCATTTTGGATGATTGCCTGCCGCTGTTGCGCCACACCGAATCGGCCCTGATTCTGAGCGTGGCGCAAAACCTGCGCAGCATGACGGCCAACACCGACCGGATCGATGCCGCCGTGGGCCGCGTGGCCAAAATCATCCTGGCGCTTAAATCCTTTTCACACTTTAATCCGGGCAGCAAACCGGTCTGCGTCGATTTGCGCGAAGGCATGGAAACCGTGCTGACCATTTACCGGCATCTTATCAAGCAACGCTGTACCCTGGTGCGGCAATATCAGCCGATTGCCGCCATTGATTGCTGGCCGGATGAATTGAATCAGGTCTGGACCCATCTGATCCACAATGCATTGCAGGCCATGACCGAACATGGCACGCTAACCGTGGCAATTGCCCGGGTCGGCGATCAGGCCCGGGTATCGATCAGTGATTCCGGTTGTGGCATTGCCGAACATTTGCACGATAAAATCTTTGAACCATTCTTCACCACCAATGCCACGGGTGCGGGCAGTGGCCTGGGGCTCGATATCGTCAAACGCATTGTCGAGCGGCACCGGGGACGGATTGAGTTTTCCAGTACCCTCGGGGTTGGTACCACGTTTGTAGTATTCCTGCCGTACAACATTCCAAATTGAATGATATGTTGCTTTCCATAAGAAAAATTTACTGGACGAGCGCTTGTTAACCTCCTACTATCCAAGACCGGTGGACATTACTATCGAGGTATTTAATTTGTAGCTCACAGCTTATATGCGCCGTCAGCTATCCCGGCGCAGGCAAGGTGCACTGCAGCGGGAACTGCAATGCCCAACTGACTGGCACCTAACTGACCGCAGGAGGCAATCATGGCTGGCGAAAACAACGAAAGATACCGCAAGGACGATCATGGACGTGGACCTTGGGTGCGTGCCCAGGTACGACAACAACCCGGTTTTACCCGTGCCAGTGACCGAAATCATGGCCTGTACATTCCGGTTGATGAAATGAACAGCAAGGAAACGGCCAGCTTGGAACGCTTTTTGGGCAATGTGAATACTGAGCCGGTGGTGATGGTGACGTGCTTTTTTAGCGCCAGTGATGAAAATGGCACGTCCGGCACCGCTGCCATCCTGAGTCCCCAGGCACGACACGCAGGCGATGCGGAAAGACATGCCGAGGACTAAATCCTTTATTACGGCAGCAATTGGTGCTGAAAATCGGGGCAGTCTGGTTGCCGCAGCAGCCATTCGGCTCGGGTCCAGCCTGCGCACCCGGCCAGCACAGCAAACTATTGATCTGGCCGAGCCATACATGGCTCGGCTTGGCATTTCCCGCGTCACCCAGATCACCCGCATGGATCGGATCGGCTTGCCGGTGTTTGCCAGCATTCGGCCCCGGGGTAAGGTGTTGCGTGTGCATGCTGGCAAGGGCATCGCCGCAGTCGACGCCAAGGCTGGAGCACTGATGGAAGCGGTTGAATTTGCCGTGGTCGAACCCGAGGCGACGCGCTGGCAAATGGCGCTGCCCAGCGTTGCCGAACTGGCGCAACAATTACCGGAAGCAGTACAGTTTCTTGATTTCGCCCCGCACTGTGGTTTGCAGGTGTCACCCGACGCGCCGGTTCCGGCGCTGGCCTGCTGCGATATTGGCGACAATCCCGACCGTGGTCGGCCCACCTTGCTCCCGGCACAACTGGTATTCATGCCGTATTTTCCGAAGCAAGGCCCGAATCTGTTTGGTACCTCCTCCAATGGCTTGGCTTCCGGCAATACCGTCGATGAAGCCACCCTGCATGCTTTGTTTGAAGTGCTCGAGCGCGATGCCTGCGCCATGAACCGCGTGGTCGATGCCTCATCCTGGCTGGAACCGGCCAGCCTGCCCGAACCGTTTTTAAGTCTGTCACATCAATGGGCGGTAAGCGGGGTGGAATTGATGGTACGGCAAATTCCCAGCCAGTTTGATTTGCCCTGCTTTCAGGCCATGCTGCACGAAGCGGCCAGCGACACGGTGCGTTTTTCCACTGGTTATGGCTTGCATCTTGATCCGGCGATTGCCTTGTCGCGCGCTATTTGTGAAGCGGCCCAATCGCGCCTGACCGTGATTCATGGCGGGCGGGAAGACATTACCCAGTTCTATGAAAAATATCATGGCCTTGACCGCAACGCGCGCAAAACGCACGAAGCCGGGCAATTGCAATGGTTTGCCAACGAACAGCGCAGCGTGCGCTTTGATGAGATCGCTGCCAGCCGGCCGCCAGTGCCAGCCGATGGCAGTATCGCTGCCCATTTGGCCAGCCTGTTGGCCCGGCTGGCGCGGCAGGGTTTTGGCCATGTGTACCGGCATGTGTTTGAGGCTGGCTTGGAGGAACTGGCGGTGGTCAAGGTAATCGTTCCGAAAAGTGAACACGTCGGGCATGGCCTGCGCCGGATCGGCCCGCGCCTGATGCAGCGGATTTTGGCCCATGCCTGAGATTATTCTGTTTGTTGGCCCCTCCGGTTTTGGCATTGATGCCAGTGCCTTTGCCATACCGGGCCTGTCACTGCGGCCACCAGCGCGGCGCGACGACATTGAAAATTTGTTGAGCGAAGCACGCGCACCGGGGGTGATCATTGTCTGTGATGGCGTGTTTGAATCCCAGCCTGCGGTATCCCACCGCGAGATCGGGCTGGCACTCGATTTGGGTTGGCAGGTGTGGGGCGTATCGAGCATTGGTGCGATTCGCGCCCGCGAAATGCAGCAAGATGGCATGCGTGGCTTTGGCGAAGTATTTCGCCTGTTTTGCCAACCCGGTGATTTTTGCGACGACGAAGTATGTCTGCTGCATTTTCCCGAAGAACCGTATTTCCCGGTGTCCGAACCCTTGGTCAACCTGCGCTACGCACTGGCACAACAGGGCGAACAACTGGGCATTAGCAGCGCGGCAGGCGCACAGTTGATCGACTACCTGCGCGGCATGTGGTTTGGCGACCGCAGCAATGAGACGATGCGTGACTTCATGCATACCAATTTGCAGCTTGATCCGGCTGTGATCGATGCCTTTTTTGGCTGGATGACAAACAACCGGATCAAGAACCTTGATTTACAACATTTGTTGCAGCAGCAACCGTGGACCAGTCTTTGAACTGATCAGGACTTACGCAAAATTGTTCCAGCAAGGCGCGCTGCCGCAGGCAGTACGCCTGTACGGCAAGGCAGCGCAACGCCGCTGGGACGGTTTTGCGTAAGTCCTACTGATTAAAACCGGTGCCGGACGCCGACGTTAAAGAATTTGTCGGTCGCACCATTAACCGCAGCGTTGAAGCGAACCAAACGATCATTTTCGGTGCGCGAATACGAGGTGTACAAATTGGTCCGTTTGGACAATTCATAGGTGACGCCCAGCGCAACTTGATCGGCATCGGCATTGTCGCGGACGCGGTCGTTAACCTTGGTGTAATCGACTAACAGACTGGTCTTTTTGGCCACCGGGATCGTGGCACCCACCATCCAGACCCGGTTATCGTTGCGGCCTGTGCCCTTATTTACCATGTAAGCCGAATGGGCCTTGACTGGGCCAAAATTATAATTGGCACCGATCAGGGTTTTGCGCGCGGCGTCGTTGCCGGTCGCATCATAGGTCTTGTTGTAGGCAAAGACCGCTTCGAACGGGCCAGCGTCATAGGTCGTTGCCAGGCCCACGGTGCGGTTGGCCTTTGAACCGTTTTGCGATTCACCGACTCCGTACATCACATTGGCGTTAAAGCCTTTCGTCACGGGCAAGAAATACGTAATGGAATTATTGACGCGTACCTTTTGCCGGAACAAGCGATTCGAATCGCCCGCCAGCCCGCCCTTGAACGGATCGAGCTTGGCCATTGCGTCATACATCGGCGCTTTTTGCCGCCCCAGATTCACCGCACCGTAAGCACCTGACAGCCCAACATAAGCCTGGCGACCAAACAAAACGCCTCCTTGGGCCGACGTGCCATCGTCAAGGTTAATCCCGGCTTCCAGCAAAAAATTGGCTTTCAAGCCACCGCCCAAGTCTTCCGTGCCCCTAAAGCCGATCCGCGAACCGGATTGGTTGCCGCTGTCAAGTCGTACCGAAGGGCCGGGGCCACCATTTTTTTCATGGGCAATGCTGGCGTCAAGCAGCCCGTACACCGTCACATTGCTTTGTGCAAAAGCGCTGGTAGCGGTCAGCATGGCCACCAGAATCAAAGATTTTTTCATTTGTAAATCCCAAGTATGATAAAAAAATACAGCCATGTCGTCATTTGGCCGCGCCAAAGCAGCACGCTTGAACCAATGTGCTGCATCATGGGCGAACAATGCCAACCCAATCGGCGTAATGATCTCGGTTTGTTATTACAGGCATGTGACGCACTGTCGAATATTTGCCTGAAGCAAGGATCAAGCGCCAGACGGGCTGTGCCGATGTTGGTTGGCAGAAACACGTTGTCGGGAAAGAATGGGGGTAGGGTGCCTTGCGCACCGTTGTTGGGCTGGTAATAAGATCAGACCATGCTCGGCTGGGCTGTCATGGGTTCGGAAACGGTAAAAAGCCAGCCGAAGCTAGCTTTCTACCGAGTTATTAGTGCCACGTCAGCAGGCAAAAACCACCTGAAGCCGTATGCGACTACTATACCCCTATCATCGCAAAACCAGCGACAGGGGGGGGGGCCTGGTTAGGCGCCGGTAGCAGGAGCCGGAGGTGGCAAAAATCCGTGTTCACGGGTGATGCCGCCGGAAATAACGATGATTTCATCTGCATTGAGTTCTTGCATGACAGTTGCGTTGTTATTCAGCATGGTTTTTCCTGTAAAAGTAAATTTATGTAGATTGATAAAAACAATATGCCTTGGTTTGTGCCGGAACATATGCCAGTACCGTGGCTTGCCTCTTCGTCGCACCTGCGCTCTGGCAGGCGTTGCGATGAGTGCTACTGTAACCAAAACCGGGTGGGGGCATATGCAGGATGTGATGAAATGCAACGAGCGCCACCTGAAATGCATTGGCCGGGCGCGAATTGATTCAGGCGCGGTGGGCGAGAAAATCAAGGTTGGGTCATTTTGTCGGATATTGGCGAAAAAAGACTTTTCCCGTGCGGCAATGCTGGCACGGGCCAAGAAAAAGCGTACAATTTGAGCGGCTGGCAGCCAAAATTTCGCTGTCAGTTTGCCGTTAATTTGTCAACCGCAAACCTTGTGCCAAATGGGAAAGATCGGGGTTTGTTTCGGATTGATCGGTTAAGGTAAATAAAAAATTGCTGCTCATGCATCCTGATTCTGGCCCAAGGTGGGGGAGTATCCATGAAAGTCGATGTCCATCAACGCAGCCACAGCGCTGCTGCTGCGCACCCCGCCAACCGGCAGGTTCAGACCCGGCGCAAAAAATCGAACTGGCAAGCCTGGCATGACGTCAACCCGGGATTGCGTCGCACCTGTCTCTCGGCCTTGCTGGCAAGTTGCTTTATCGATCCGGCACTGGCCAATCCAACCGGCCCACAAGTGGTGCATGGTCAGGCCAGCTTTAGCCAGAATGGCAATGTTCTGTCGATTGTCAACAGCCCGAACGCCATCATCAACTGGCAAAATTTCTCGATCAATCCGAATGAAATTACCCGCTTTTTACAGCAGGGGGCTGATTCGAGCGTGTTGAACCGGATTGTAGGGCAAAACCCGTCGCAAATTCTCGGTGCCCTGCAATCGAATGGCAAGGTGTTTTTGATTAATCCGAACGGGGTGGTGTTTGGTCAGGGGGCGCGGGTTGATGTGAACGGGTTGGTGGCCTCGTCGCTGGCCCTGTCGAATGCTGATTTTCTGGCCGGACGCGGCAATTTTGGTGATGCTAGTGGGGCATTGGCGGGCAAGGTCGAAAATCACGGCAACATCACCACCCCGAATGGCGGGCAAGTGTTTTTGCTGGCACCGAATGTGGAAAACAGCGGCATTATTACCGCCCCGAATGGCGATGTGATTTTGGCCGCCGGGCATACGGTGCAACTGGTCGATGCACGGCATCCAGAAGTGCGGGTGGTACTCTCCAGCCCGGAATCGACCGCGCTTAATTTGGGGCAGGTGGTGTCTCAGGCCGGGCGGATCGGCAATTATGGCGCGCTGGTACGGCAAAAGGGTGTACTCAATGCCGACAGTGCTGTAATTGGAGCCAATGGCCAGGTGTTGCTCAAGGCCAGCCGCGATACCTTGCTCGAACAGGGTAGCCGTACCAGTGCCCTTGCTGCCGGTCAGGGTGGGCAGGTGACGCTGCTCGGGGAACGGGTTGGCTTGCTTGGCAATGCGACGGTCGATGTCAGCGGCGATTTGGGCGGTGGTACGGCACTGGTCGGCGGTGATTACCAGGGCAAGAATCCACAACTGCCGAATGCCCAATTTACCTATTTCAGTCCGCAGGCCAGCATCATGGCCGATGCCACGCAGCACGGCAATGGTGGCAAGGTGGTATTGTGGGCCGACCACGGCACCCAGGCGCATGGCACGGTGACGGCGCAAGGCGGGCTGCAGGGTGGCAATGGCGGCTTGGTGGAAACCTCGGGCAAGCAAGTGCTCGATGTGGCGGGGGCCAGCATCAATGCGGCAGCGCGCAGCCACAGTGGCAAAAACGGTTCGTGGCTGCTTGATCCGTCCGATATTACCGTGGTACATGGTTCGATTGGTGGCTTGAGTAGCGGGGTATTCGATCCGGGCACCAGTTCTTCGATTGGTGACACCCAGATCAATAGCACGCTCTCGGGTGGCACCGACGTTACCTTGCAAACCTCAAGCGGCACGGGCGGCGCTGGGCTCATTACCATCAATGGCAGCAGCGATGCCGGAGGCGCGGTCGCTATCATCAACCGTGGTGGGGGTGACCGCAGCCTGACCTTGATCACCAGTGGCGTAATCAATATCAACAGTGGGGCGACTATCGCCGGGCAAAGCGGGGATCCACTGAGTGTGAATTTGCAGGGCAGCAGCCTGAATCTGGCCGGTTCGATTGACAATGCGGGCGGCGCTACCATCCTGAGCGGTGACGCTACGCTCTTGGGCACGCTCAAGAACGGCACACTGAGCACAGCCAACAGCATCACCAGCAATTCCGGGACGTTTGACAATGTAACCGTGGCGGGCACGGTTACGCTGGGCAGTTCCAGCAACCTGTTTATTGATAATAATTTGACGCTGGCCAATGCGGGTGTACTTAACCTTGGTAATAGTACGGTATATTTTCAATCCCCGGGCACGGTGCAACTGGCCAGCACCGGTAGTAGCACCGTCAATCTGGCGGGCGGCACCCTGCTTGCCGGTTACCTGGTGAATGGGCAGACCTTGCAAATCGATGCCGGGGTAACCTTGCAAGGCTATGGCACGGTGTCAGACAGTTCGCTTTCGGTGTTGCGCAATGCCGGGCAGATTGTGTCCAATACCGGTGGCCAAACCCTGAATTTGATGGTGTCGAACATTACCAATGACGGCGCCCTGAAGGCAGACAGTGGCACGCTGACGGTTGGCCACATCAGTTGGAATAACAATGGCACTATGTCGGTCGGCGCCAGTGGTACGCTGAACCTGGATTTCGACAGCACGGTAGCCGGGCTTGGCAGCGTGACCCGCAGTGGCGGTGTCGTCAATTTCAACGGGATTTTAGACAATAGCAACAATACGCTGGACGTTGGTGGCAGCGGGCCGTTTGGCAGCGGTGGCCTGACGCTGCTGGGCGGCACCATCATGGGCGGTACCATCCTGTCTTCGGACAGTACCGTCTTCAATGGCAATGGCGCGGCCAAGGTCGATGGCGTGACGCTGTCTGGCAATCTGGCCAGCAGCGGTAGCCTGACCATCAAAAACGGGATTACGCTCTCGAACAGTGCCAGCATTGATCTGGGCAACGGCAGCAACTGGTTTTTTGAAGGTAGCGGTGCCCAGCACATTGCCACTTCCGGGGCGGCAACGCTCAATCTGGCCGGGGCCTCACTGTTTGCCGGATCTGGCACGACCGGACAGATCCTGCATGTGGACAGTGGGGTGACCATAGCCGGGCATGGCGGCATCCATCAAAGCAGCACGGCTGATTTGTCGGTAGCGGGCATCATCAATGCCAATGCCAGTGGCCAGATGTTAAACCTGAACGTCAATACCCTGAACAATAGCGGCAAGCTCGAAGCGCAGGCCGGTATCCTGAATATTGCACCGCAGGCGTGGAGCAATAGCGGAACGTTGGAAGTGTCCGGCAGCGGGGTAATGAATCTGAATTTCGATACCACCACCAGTGGCCTCGGTAGCGTCACGCGCAGCGGTGGCGCGGTCAATTTCAATGGCGTACTCGATAACAGCGCTGCCACGCTCGATATTGGCGGGGCCGGTATTTTCGGCGCTGGTGGCTTGACCAGTTTTGGCGGTGCCATCAAGGGCGGCACCGTGCTAAGCAGTGACAGTACCCATTTGCAAGCAGTGGGCAATGGCACGCTCGATGGTGTCACCCTGGCCGGTAACCTTGGCGTGAACGGCGCGATTTTTATCAAAAATGGCTTGACGCTGGACGTTGGCGCACACATCGGGCTGGGCAACAGTCTCGTGTATTTTGATAGCCCCGGCATACAGCACATTGCCACGCCGGACATGGCCACGCTGGATATGGCCGGTGCCACGCTAATTGCTGGCCATGGCGTGACCGGACAAACACTGCAAATTGATAACGGGGTAACGGTGCAGGGCCATGGCTCCATTATTCAAAGCAACCCGGCCACACTGCTCAACCATGGGGCGCTGGTGGCCAATGACAATAGTCAGTTCCTGAATCTAAACTTGGCCAGCATCAGCAACAACGGTCGCATGCATGCCGCTGCCGGTACGCTGTCGGTCACCGGTTTGCTCGCCAATGACGGCTTGATTGATACCGGCCCGAATGCCATCTTCAATACCAACGGCGCGAATTTGGTGAACAATTCGAGCGGCCTCCTGAGCGGCACCGGCACGATTGATCTCGGGGTCGGCACGCTGACCAATAACGGCAAGCTGCATCCGGGCAGCAATGCACAGATCGGGATGCTCAAGATAGACGGCAAATTTGTGGCCGGTGCCACCAGCGAGATGCACTTTGATGTCGGGCCCAATGCCACCACTCACGACCGGCTTGACATTACCGGCACGGCGACTCTGGCCGGTACCCTGAATGTTGGAACGGTTGATAGCTATACCCCGGCCAATGGCGACCAATACCCGTTGCTGAGCTACAGCGGCAGCGCTACCGGAACCTTTGGCACCATCAACAGCCCGGCGTTTGTCGGGGCCACGCCCGATTATGCCAATTCGGGTAGCTTCATATTCCGTATGCCAGCCGGCAGTTTGCTCAATATCTGGAATTTTGATGGCAGTGGTAATTGGGATGACCCGAGCAAATGGAGTTTGGGCCATGTGCCAACCGCGAATGAAGAAGTGCAGGTGCCGGACTATTCGACCCAGTTCACCGTGAACATCGCGTCGTCCACGCTCAATGTCAAGAGCGTGGTGTTTTTGGGTAATGACCATCTGGGTTTGAGTGGTGGCGTCTTCAATGTCGCTCAGACCAGCAACCTCAGTTCGGGCTTTCTGGATATTTCCGGCACCGGGGTGTTCAATGCCGGTGGCAATGTCAGCGTTATGGGCTTGAATTTGTCCGGCTCGGGCACGCTCAATTTACACCCCGGCAGCACGCTGTCGGTGTTTGATTATATGCAAAGCGGGGGCGTGATCAATGGCGTGGCCAATGTTGTGATTGCCAACAGCTTCCAGCGCACCGGCGGCGGTTTTGATTCTGCGATTACTGAGCTGGACATTAATCATACCGCTGGCAATCTGACCCCGGGTGCGATCAGCATTGATGGCTTTCTCAAACTGCGCGCTACCAATGGCAATATTCTGGTCGATCAGCAACTGGCCAGCAACAATGTCGGCGTGGCGCTAAATGCCAGCCAGGGAGCGGTCATTAATGCCGGGGGCAGCATCAGTGCGCCAGTGCTCGGTGTGACGGCACAAAACGGGATTGGCCACGGTACACCACTCGATACCCAGGTCGGCATGCTTCAGGCGGGCAATACCGGCAGCGGCGATATCGCCATCAACAACAGTGGTGCGGCATTGAGCCTGACCGATGTTGGCATGCTCGGCTTTGCCGTAAAACAGCAGGGTGGCGGGGCGATTTCGATTAACCATAATTCTGCCCAGCCACTTGAGGTCAATGGATTGGTGCAGAGCAGCTCGGGCACCATTAACTTGAATGCACCGGCCTTGGTGTTTGACAATACGGCCAATGCCAAAGTGGATGGCGGTGATGGCAATGTGCTGTTGCATGCCAGCGGGCCGGGCGGGATTGTGATTCCTGCCGCCGCCTCGGTCGAGATCAATGGCAGTGGTGCCAACCCTACCCAGATTACGCTGCGAACCGATTTTCTGACGCTCGCTGGCAGCCTCAATGCCGGTGCCGTTGCGGGTTCGGGCCGTGTCGAGATTTCCCCCAACTCAGACTTGGCGCTGGTGGTGGAAACCAATCCAGTCGCCGGGCATTTGTCGCTGTCCCCTTTGGCTTTGAATAACATACACGGTGGTGTACTGGATTTGGGCAATTCTTCCGGTAGCCATGGCATTACTTTTTCCGATCCATTGAGTCTGAGCGGGGTGCGTAGCCTGTTTGTTAATTCCGACCACCCGATCGCAGTCAATGCCGGTTTGTCGGTAAGCGCTGCTGGCGGGCTAATGGTTCTGCGTCCGGGCGCGTCCACTCTTGCGGTTGGCAGCAATGGCACACTGGCAGCGACTAACATTCTGGTGCCAGCGGCGGGCAGCCTTGATTTTTCCCAGGCGGGGGCGGGTAGCATTGGGATGCCGGGTGGCTCAGTGTTTTTACTGGCTGACCACATGCAGTTTGGCCCCAATGCACCGATTAACGTCGGTTCGGGCAATGTGGATTTGGCCACCAGCAGCGCCGGGCGGGCAATCGATATCGTGGCTACGGCCAATCAGATGAGCAGCAGCCTGGAATTGGCAGCAGGTGAACTGTCCGAGATTTCAGCCGGTCGGCTTACCATTGGCAGTTCCTCTACCGGGCTGGGATCAGGACATCTGAGTGTTAAGGCCCCCCTGACCAGCCATGCCAGCGTCAATCAATTGATATTGGGCGCAGGATGTAATAATGGCAGCAATTGTGGCGATGTGAGCCAAAGCGCTGGCGCGGTGATTACGGCACCGAACTTGGTGGTAGCGGGCAATGGCGTGCAATTGAATCTGGCCAGCAATCAGGTCGATAATCTGGCGGCCAATGTATCGGCCGGTGGCAACGGAATTGCCTTTGCCAATGGCCGCGCGCTCAATATTGGCGTGGCCGGCAATGGCTTGAATGCGCCGGATCAGGACATCGCCCTGACCCTTGATTCGGGGTTCGGGTTGACGCTGGGCGAGGAAGTTCTGGCTGGCACTGGCAGCGTGCTGCTTCAGAGTGACCTGCTGCAAACCGGTAACGCAGGTGTGGTCGCTGGCGGCGTAGATATTTTCCCGAGTACGGCCAACCGCCCGATTACCGTCGGTTCGGCAACCTGCAACAGCACGCCCTGTCTGGCCATTTCTGACTTGCACCGGTTTGCCACGCCGAATTTGGTGATTGGCAGCACCGCCCAGAGCGTGCCGCCCGGCGATATTTATGTGGCAGGTATCTCGGTCGGTGGCATCGGCAGCGCCGACCGAAATGCGCTCACCAACCGGATCGATTTGATCGGTGCTGGTGATATTGCGCAAGGTGGCTCGATTAACGTCAACGAGCTCGGCATTCGGGCTGGCGGCAGTGTCAATTTGTCGGGCGCGAATCAGGTATTGCATTTGGCGGGTAGCAGTAATGGCGATTTTACCTTTAACAGCGCCGCTGGCATTGAGTTGCTCAATCTGCCAGCACTGGGTAATGCGCCCGCCGCAAACGGTGTGAATGCGGTCGGTGGTAATCTCAGCATCACGGGCAGTGGTGGCGATGTTCTGGTTGTCGGTAATCTGGGCGGCAATGCCATCACTCTGAGCGCCAGTGCCGCGCTGGGTGGAACCGGCCTGATCAGCGGCACCAGCCTGCAAGCCAATAGCGGCAGTGGCATGAATCTGAAAACCCATGTCACGAGCCTGGCAGCCGACAACAGCACCAGCGGTGACATTGTCATCACCAATGCCGTACCAGTGACCGTTAATGCCGTTAGCCAGAATGGCAGCGGCAATATTACCATCGATAATACCGGTGGGGTGATTGTCAACGGGCCCGTTAGTTCGGTCAGCGGCGACATTAACTTTTTGGCGCGCAGCCCGCTCACCGTCAACGGCTCGATCAGCTCCAGTGCCGGCGGGGCGATTACCCTTGAAGCCGGGTCAACCGGTAATCCGGGGGATGTGCTGACCATTAACAGCGGTGCCAGCGTCACCACTAGCGGTGCGCTGACCTTGCGCGCCGGTGGCGCGATCGATGTCGAGCAGGGCAGTACGCTCAGCCCGCAAGCCCAGCGTTTGCCCGAGCAAAATGCGACCCTGCCCAGCCTAGATTCCTGTATTGGCAACCCGGGACTGCCGCGTTGTAATGAAGTCTTGCCCAGCTTTGATAGTTGCCTCGCTGCCCCGGGCACGGCGGGTTGCAGCGTAGTGCTGCCTTCGCTGGCCAGTTGCACCATTAATCCGTCGATAGCGGGTTGTAGTGTGGTCTTGCCACCGCTCGATGTTTGTACTGCCGACCCGGCCACGCCCGGTTGCAGTGCCGTGCTGCCACCGCTCGATGTTTGTACTGTCGATCCGACCACGCCCGGTTGCAGTGTGGTGCTGCCACCAATCGATGTTTGCACCGCCAACCCGGCTACGCCCGGTTGCAGTGTAGTACTGCCACCGCTCGATGTTTGTATCGCCAATCCAGCCACGCCCGGTTGCAGTGTGGTGCTGCCACCGCTCGATGTTTGTACCGCCAATCCGGCTACGCCCGGTTGCAGTGTAGTGCTGCCACCAATCGATGTTTGTACCGCCAACCCGGGCACGCCCGGTTGCAGTGTAGTGCTGCCACCAATTGATGTTTGCACCGCCAACCCGGCCACACCCGGTTGCAGTGTAGTGTTGCCACCAATCGATGTTTGTACTGCCAACCCGGCCACACCCGGTTGCAGTATAGTGTTGCCACCAATCGATGTTTGTACCGCCAACCCGGCCACACCGGGTTGCAATGTTGTGCTGCCACCAATCGATGTTTGTACCGCCAACCCGGCCACGCCCGGTTGCAGTGTAGTGCTGCCACCAATCGATGTTTGTACCGCTAACCCGGCCACACCCGGTTGCAATGTTGTGCTGCCACCGCTTGATATTTGTACTGCCAACCCGGCCACGCCCGGTTGTAGCGTCGTGTTGCCACCGCTCGATATTTGCACCAGCGCCCCAGCGACTCCCGGCTGTAACGTCGTGCTGCCACCAATCGACATCTGTACCACTGCTCCAGCCACACCCGGTTGCAGCGTAGTTCTGCCACCGATCGACATCTGCACCACGGCCCCAGCCACGCCCGGTTGTAGCGTCGTGCTGCCACCAATCGACATCTGCACCACTGCACCAGCCACCCCCGGTTGCAGCGTAGTGTTGCCACCAATCGACATCTGCACCAGCGCGCCGACCACCCCCGGTTGTAGCGTCGTGCTGCCACCAATCGACATTTGCACCACTGCCCCGATCACACCCGGTTGTGCAGTGGTATTGCCACCGCTCGATGCCTGCGTCGATACGCCAAGCTTGCCCGGTTGTTCTGCGGTGTTGCCTATGGTGATCGATTGCCTGACCAATCCGGCGGCACCGGGCTGTCAGGTCGTGGGTAACCCGGGCAATAGCAGCGGTGTCACCCAGGATTTGAATGAGGCTTTAAACAATACCATTGAAGTGGTCACGCAGGTGGCAGCACCGAAGCCAGTAGCACCACCCGTGACACTGACCGCGCTGGCACCGCCACCCGCCGCAGCCAGCCCGGCACCGGAATCGACCGCCCCGGCACCAGCACCAGCACCAGCACCGACTGCTTCGGTTCCAGATGAGAAGGCACCAGCCAACCCACCGCCGGATAGCAAGGCCCAGGACAGCACTGCCCAAGAAACCAAACCGGCAGACAGTCGGCCGGGGGAAGCGAAACAGGACGAGAAAAAAGCCGACCAGAAGGACGAGAAGAAGGAAGAGAAGAAGGACGACAAAAAGAACGATGCAGCCAAGGATGAAAAGAAAGAAGCGGTGAAAAAAGAAGAGCCTGTCAAAAAACTGTATTGCAACTAACCATACATGTGCTCACTTTTCAAACAAGCGTGATGAATCGAGTGCGATGACATCATGATTTTTTGATCTGACATCATCATTGCGGTTGTGTGGTAGAATGGCCCGACTAATATAAATGTGTAGATGGCAACGCGTGTCGTGGCAATTTGGTCGTGACAATCGCAATTTAAATTTTTGGATCAATCAAATGCCTTGTCGTCATGTCATCATCATTGGCGGCCCGAACGGGGCCGGTAAGTCCACTATCGCACCCATGGTATTGCGCGATTACCTTTCGGTTCGCGATTTTGTCAATGCCGATCAAATTGCCGCCGGCCTTTCGGCCTTTAACCCGGAAGGTGCCGCCTTTGAAGCAGGCCGCATCATGTGGCGTCGTTTGCAAGAGTTAACCGATGCAGAAAAGAGTTTTGCATTTGAATCAACCCTGTCGAGCCGGACTTTCGCGCTGTTCCTTTCCAAGTTGAAGCAGCGCGGGTATCATGTCGATTTATGTTACGTATGGTTGAATAGCGTTGAACTGGCCATGCAACGGGTTGCGTTGCGGGTACGTATGGGCGGGCATCATATTCCACCCGATGTATTGGCGCGGCGCTATGAACGCAGTGTGCAGAATTTTCGTAATATGTATTTGCCAGTGGCTGACAAGTGGAGCGTGTTTGACAATTCCGAGTCAGCCAATTTACACCTGATTGCAGAGGGTGCGACCGGTGGCTCGAAAAGAATATTTGAGGAAGCATCGTGGAACAAGATTCAAACAATCTAGAGCAGCAAGACGATCCCATCGCTGACAAGATGCGGGATACGACGACGCTGGAAAAATTCGCCAGACAGGCTGTGGCCGAAGCGGTTGATCGGGCGCAGCGTTTGGGGTATTTGCCGCCAGAGCCGCAAACCCCGCAATAACGCTTACCGGTCGCTGGATTGGCAAAATACGCTGGAATACAAATGCCCGTTGCATGCATACCGGGCATATCTCGCTATACCCTTTTATTCCTGCCATTGAAGCGGTTCCTTGCTGGCGCAAGGACTGCCTGCCTGTAAAAACGGGCTATACAGAATGACCTGCATGGCTTGCATGGCTCGGATATGCACGGCCTGCCACGCTTACAGCTTGAACGTATGCACCACGGCCGACAAATCGCAGGCCTGATCGCGCATCGCATCGGCCGCCGCCGTGGCCTGTTCCACCAGCGCTGCGTTTTGCTGGGTCATCTCATCCATTTGCATAATCGCCTGATTGACTTGCTCAATCCCGGCCGATTGTTCGCGGCTGGCATTGTCGATTTCATTCATGATGCCAGCGACCTGTTTTACCGAATTCAAAATATCGTCCATGGTTTTACCGGCATCATTGGCCAGTTGGCTGCCAGCGTGAACTTTTTCCAACGAATCATTGATCAGGGTCTTGATTTCCTTGGCGGCACTGGCCGAGCGTTGCGCCAGATTGCGCACTTCGGTCGCGACCACGGCAAAGCCGCGCCCCTGCTCACCAGCGCGCGCCGCTTCAACCGCAGCATTGAGCGCGAGGATATTGGTCTGAAAGGCAATGCCATCGATCACACTGATAATGTCTGACATTTTGCGTGAACTGTCATTGATCCGCTGCATGGTGTTAATCACCTGGGTCATCATTTGGCCACCTTTTTGCGCCACGCCGGACGCACCCATTACCAGCGTATTGGCCTGATCGGCGTGCTCGGCATTTTGCTTGACCGCTGCCGTCAGTTGCTCCATTGAGGAGGCGGTTTGTTCGAGCGAACTCGCTTGTGCTTCACTGCGAGCCGACAAATCATTTTGCAGCAGCGCATAGCCGGGGTGGGCATGATCGAGAATGGTGCCCACGGCCCGTGAACCATCTTCCTTTTTTAGCGAGGTGCTAATCCGCACAAAATCATTACCACTCTTGACAAACACCGTGGCCGTAACCCCGGTCAGGGCAGTAAATTTGTCAAGCAGGGTAAAATCGAGGTTCAGTTCGGCCTCGCCATGTTTGAGAACCGGCACCGTTTTGCCATTGATATCGACTGTCTTGTCAGTTGCCATGCTGATCCCGCTTGGGAAAAAGCTGTGAAAAATTTTGGCCTTGGTCGCCACTTCCCGCTGGAAATTCAGGTGAAAGGTATCGATCATTTGTGCTAAAAGTGTGGTTTTTTCCTGCACTTCGCGCAGCGACACCGATTCATTAAGTTTGGCACTATGGTGGCCGACCAAAAATGTAAATAGGGTAAATACCAATGCACTCAGGCAGAAGGAAATAATTGATAGTCGTGCGCCAACACTCCATTCACGCGGATTAAGCATCATTTCAGCATTCATACCCTGTCCTCCTGAAGACGAAATTGTGTGCGCAATGAGTCGGTGTAGCGGTGAATCGGTCATTTCATCTTAACATCGCAAAATGCCATTTGGACATGCCACACGGCAATTCTTGGGCGCTGGCGGGAGGACGAACCGACAGCCAAAAATGCGTTTGCCCCAATTTGCCTGCCTTCGCTTACAATGGCGGCATGAACCAACATCCATTTGAAAATTTGACCCCCGATTGCATACTCGATGCACTGTACAGCATCGGTATTGCGGGGGATGGCCGTATGCTGGCCCTGAACAGCTATGAAAATCGTGTGTATCAGGTGGGGCTCGAAGACGAGCCACCGGTGGTGGTTAAGTTCTATCGACCGGCACGCTGGTCGGATGCGGCGATTTTGGAGGATCACCAATTTGTGGCTGAATTGGCTGCCGCCGAGATTCCGGTAGTACCGGCACTGGCAACGGCCAATGGCCAAACCCTGCATCATTTTGCCGGATTCGCCTTTGCTGTGTTCCCGCGGCGCGGCGGGCGCGCCCCCGAACTTGATGCGCCCGGTACGCTGGAATGGATTGGGCGCTTTCTTGGGCGGATTCATGCGCTAGGCGCCAAGCAGGCCTTTGTCGGGCGGCCGACACTGGATCTGCAAAGCTTCGGTTGCGATTCACGTGATTTTTTGCTGGAACACGGTTTTGTTCCCGACACCTTGCACGCCAGTTGGACCTCGGTAGTGACACAGGCACTCGATGGCGTGGCGGCGTGCTATCAGCGTGCCGGGGCAGTAGCTACCCTGCGCCTGCATGGTGATTGTCACCCCGGCAATATTCTTTGGACTGACGATGGCCCGCATTTCGTTGATTTTGACGATTGCCGCCAAGGCCCGGCGATACAGGATTTGTGGATGCTGCTCTCGGGCGATAGCGCGCAGCAGGCACAGCAATTGACGCAGGTTTTGCGCGGCTATCGCGCCTTTTACGAATTTGATCAGCGGCAGTTGCACCTGATCGAAGCCTTGCGCACCTTGCGTCTGTTGCATTATTCGGCCTGGCTGGCACGACGCCAAGACGATCCGGCCTTTGCCGTGGCGTTTCCATGGTTTAATACCACGCGTTATTGGCAAGACCGGATTTTGGAATTACGCGAACAAATTGCGCTGATGCAGGAAGCACCGTTGGCACTGCCCTGATCTGATTTGAGCCGAGGCCGGTTCAGCCGGGCTCGACCGGTGGCTTGGCGATGGCATGCGTCGCCTCAGGGCCAGTTCCGGCAGCATGGCTGTCACCCTCATTCTGATTTTCTGCGGCCTGCAGTGGCAGGGTCAAGGTAATGCGTGTGCCTTCTCCGGCCTTGCTGGCCAGGTTGATTTTGCCACCCAACACCCCATTGACCAAATTGTAAACAATGTGCATGCCCAACCCGGAACCACCCTGACCGAGCTTGGTGGTAAAGAACGGGTCGAACACCCGTTCCAGATATTTGTCAGGAATGCCGACCCCGTTGTCCGAGAACACGATTTCAGCAAAACCATCGAGTTTGCGGGTTTCAATTTTCATGGTGCCACTGGTTCGGCCATCGAACGCATGGGCCAGCGCATTGGTAACGAAATTGGTAATGACCTGACCGAGCGGCCCCGGATAGCTGTCCATGCTGATGTTCGGTGCCAGATGCTGTTCCAGCTTGAATGGTGTCTTCATGTACATCGGGCCAAGCGTGAGCAGCACTTCTTCAATGGATTGGCGCAAATCAAAACTTCTGCGCTGGTTGCTCGACTGGTCAACCGCGACCTGCTTGAAGCTCATCACCAGTTCGGCGGCCCGATCCAGGTTGCGCACCAAAATTTCTGCCCCGCTCACACACGCCTCGACCCCGGCCACCAGCACATTGCGGCTTGGTTTTGGCCCGGACAATTCGGAGTACATCTTTTGAATCCATTCATTGAGCGTGGAAGAGACGGTGACGCTGTTGCCAATCGGGGTATTGAGTTCGTGCGCCACACTGGCCACCAGCGAACCCAAAGCCGCCATCTTTTCCGAGCGCAGCAACTCGCCCTGGGCATTTT
>JACCDS011895943.1_pt1 | contig 28569 bp, 26 predicted proteins | sample 7446441 | NCBI WGS metagenome assembly JACCDS01 (sample SAMN15323445, study PRJNA562643) | freshwater metagenome | isolation source: river surface water | place: USA:Blue River Watershed | collected 2017-08-17 | reverse complement strand
TCTCGTCTTGCGCGCTCCAAACAAAGAGTTCGTCTATGTGCTTGGCGATTTCAACCAGTTTTTGCCAGACACGAACTACTTCATGAATGCCAGTCCCGACGGGGAGCGTTTTTGGCTTGAAGTCAAGGTTTTGCCAGGGCAAACTTACGCGTACCAGTACTGGATTGACGGAGCCATCAAGATCGCTGATCCGTTTGCTGAACTCGTTCTCGACCCCGGGGCTGATGCGGGGATTCCGGCTGGAACCTGGCCTGGCCTGCATCCCTACCCAACGGGGCAGACGACGGGTTTTTGTGCGCTGCTTCGCCCAGGCAAGGCCGAATACACGTGGAAAAACAGCAGTTTTACGCCTCCCGGCAAGGCAGACCTGATCATCTATGAGTTGCTGGTGCGCGACTTTATTGCGGCGAGGAACTACCAGGCGCTCATCGACACGCTGGGCTACCTGCAGCGCCTGGGCATCAACGCCATCGAGCTGATGCCCAATAGCGAGTTTGAGAACAACGAGAGCTGGGGCTATAATCCGAGCTTTCACATGGCGCTGGATAAGTACTACGGCACTCCCGAGAAGTTCAAAGAGTTTGTGGATTCCTGCCACAGCAAGGGCATTGCCGTCATTGCGGACATGGTTTTTAATCACGCGTTTGGCCAGAGCCCGCTGCTTGCGATGTATTGGGATTCTGCCAACAACCGTCCCGCGGCCAACAATCCATGGTTTAATGCGGTATGCCCGCACCCGCCCTACTGCTGGGGCTACGACTTCAACCACGAGGTTCAGGCAACGAAGGATTTTGTGGATCGCGTGACTACGTTCTGGCTTCAAGAATACCGCATCGACGGAATTCGCTTTGACTACACCAAGGGCTTTTTGAACGGAAATTCTGGAAATTCCGCCCTGCGCCAAGGCCTGCTCAAGCGAATGGCAGACACGATTTGGGCCGTGAACCCCAATGCCCACTTAATTTTGGAGCACTGGGCAGATAATTCTGAAGAGAAGCCGCTGTCAGACTATGGTTTTATGCTTTGGGGCAACCAAACCTACAATTTTCACCAAGCGGGCGCAGGCAACAGTCAGAGCAACTTTACGTGGGCCTACCACGGCGCGCGAGGGTGGTCCCAACCGGGCTTGGTTTCGTACCCCGAAAGCCACGACGAAGAGCGTTTGATGTTTGAGGTCAACACCTACGGTAACCAGTCGAATCCCAACCACAATCCGCGGTCCTTGGCCACCGGATTAGGTCGGGCCGAAGCGGTGAATTTGTTCGCGTACTTGATTCCGGGTCCGCGCATGATTTGGATGTTTGGCGAGCTCGGCTACGACGTGTCGATTAACAACCCCTGCCGCGTCTGCAACAAACCGATTCTGTGGAACTACTACCAGGTCCCGGAGCGCCGTCGGTTGTACGACGTCACGGCCGCTATTTTTAACGTTCGCCAGACGCATCCGGCGACGTTCCGCGACGGCAACTTTAGCCACAGCCTTTCGGGAAACGTCAAGCGAATGATCTTTGACAGTCCGGGAATGGACGCGGTCGTTCTCGGAAACTTTGCGGTGACGACGCAGAGTGTGATCCCGGCCTTCACCAAAGTCGGAACCTGGTACGAGTACTTTACGGGCGATTCCATTGTGGTCACCAACCCGACGGCTTCGCTGTCGCTGGCTCCGGGTGGGTATCGTCTGTACACCAGCGAGAAGCTCGCGAAGCCACAGATTACGCTTTCGGCCCCAGAACTGGAACCGTCAGTATCTCGGGTGTTTCCCAATCCGGCAGTGGACGGATTTTGGCTGGATCGCCCTGCGGCAACGGGTCAGGTTGAACTTGTCGATGCACAGGGTCGAGTCCTGCGCCGTTGGATGCGTTCAGGGTCAGACCTTGAGCACTTTGACCTCGGCGGATTGCCTGCGGGATGGTACGTGCTCAACGTGCAGGACGAGCTCGGTAGCGAGCGCCATACCTTGCAGGTTCAGTATTAGGTCCTTATGATTCGTCATCTGCTCATCACCAGCGCGCTGTTGGCCACTCAAATTGCCTGGGCTCAGATTCCGTACCGCCTCAGCATGCGCACTGATGGGGTGACTTATGGAGCGAGCGCGGCCCTCATTGGGTGGAACGCATACGCCGCGACGCAGCACCGCGGCTTCAGTGAATTCGAACTCGCCACGTTGGGTTCGCCCCAAGCGGTGGGATGGGACCGAGTAGCGCTTAACCGATGGAATGAAGTGGCGGGACAGCGGTCAGACTACGCGCTGTTTGCCGCATTCGGAACCGCTGGCCTCACCGCCCTTGTCCATGCCCAGGCAGACCGCCGCTTCGGTGATGCTGTGGTGCTGGGAAGTATGTGGTTCCAGACCAACCTCAGCACATTGATGCTGACAGACGCCGTCAAGAATTCGGTGCGCCGCAACCGACCGTTTGTCTACAATGAACGAGCGCCTTTGGATGCCCGTATGGAAGCCGACGCGCGCAAGTCATTTTTCTCGGGCCACGCGAGCCTCACGGCCTGCAATACCTTTTTTGCCGCCAAAGTTTGGAGCGACATGCACCCTGACTCTCGCTGGACCCCGGTGGTGTGGTCGGCGGCAGCACTTGTTCCGGCCTATGTGGCCTGGCAGCGGGTTGAGGCGGGCAAGCACTACCCGTCAGACGTCGTCGTCGGAGCCGTCGTGGGGGCAGCCGTTGGCTACCTCATTCCGACGATTCATCTAGACCGCTAACCCACCGAATCTGAGCCATGTGGGGGCGAAGCCCAATCCACATCGGGCTTGTTGAACCCGGCGAAAGGGTGATGCTGTCGGCGGGCAGTTCGAGCTTCCATCCCTTGGGCGCTGACCCCGTTACGGCATAGCGCCCCGGCGGAATGTGGTCCTTCCACTGCCGGTTTTGCGCAATGAGTACGACGCGGTGTGTGCGGGGTCCGTGCAGTTCCAATTCAACGTTTGGCGGATGCCCCGCATAGGTGTAGGTAATGTCCAGCCAGCATGGCGTGGCTTCTTTGGGTTGCGGAACCACGTTCGATTTAGGTTGGGGTGCAAACTGATGTCGGGCAAAGAGTTGCAGACTGAGTTGCTTGCTCTGCGGATTCCACATGGCGGCAAGTCCTCGGCCTCGATGGACTGCGTGAATTTGGGCTACAGGTCCCCACTCAACAAAGCTCCCGCGAAACGCTCCGCGGTCAGGAAGGTGGTAGCGAAGCATCGCCTGACCGGTGGAGTAGCCCAGTGTTGCCGTCCCCCAGCGGGTTTGGCTGTAGCTTACCCGTGCGAGGGCCTGAGAATGACCTCCCTGGGACACTACTTGAATCCAAAATCGGCTGGGCCCCCAACTCGTGCGGAACCCGAGCTGCTGCTGGCTGTGGTGGGCAAGGTTAGTGGTTCTCCATTCGGCAGTGCTTCGGCCTCTTCTTAAGCGTACGAGGTCGGTGGTTCCGACCGCGTTGACGCTTCGTCGCCATTCCAAGTCACCGTGGCGAATTCCAAAGCTGCGTAGCGCGGGACCCCACTGGACGTCGACTTTGGTCGCGTTGAGCTGGTAGCCCAGGCCGTACTGGCCCTGATAGGTTCGGACTGCGCTCAAGCCCTTCCAGTAACCGCGTGCCGTCCAACCTTGCGGAGACCATGCGGCTGCAGCATTCCAAGCAGAACCGCGAAGCATCCCTCGGTACTGCCCTGACAGTCCCAGTGTCCTGCCGGGCGACCACCATACTCCAAGATTTCGGGACTGAATCTGCCATGCCCAGCCTTGCGCTTGGGCTCCGTAGCACAGCGACCAGTGACGGTGCTGCAGGTTGAGTTGAGGCCTTCCTGAGGGTAGATTCGGGGTTTGAAACCACCACTGGGTGCTCCCTGCGACCCCTGAGGTGCCGAAACTGGGCCAGATTCCGCCCGGGAGCGAGACTAAGGCCCACCAGAGCGCGAAACTCACGGCTTTGGACTCGCAACGACATACCCGTCCACGCGCTCAAGCCAAATGCCGTCGGCATCTGCAGGAACACTCCAAATTCGCACGTCACCTGGACGAAGTACGCCGCTTGCGAGGCGGGCCGTTCCGCGCATTTGCCCGTCAAGTGGGTAGCACGAGCCCGCCCAAAAGTCCTGACCGCGGTTGTGTACGCGCACCCCGCCTGAAGTCCAGGCAACTTCGAGGTCGTCGGTGATCCGCCCCCGATAGAGATCGACTGCATACCGGGTTGAGATTTGAAACCGAAGTTCTCCCGAAGGTGAAGCGTCAGGGGCGGCGTCGGTCACTGTCGACAGGTAGATGCGTATACCTTGACTGGATGAATCGGTTTCGAGCCATTCGTACGAAACGGAATTCCGACTTTGGGGTGGCATGCGGACCTCGCTCGCAATGCGCAGCGGATGCTGAGGTCCCCAGAGGCTGTCGTTGCGCACAATCACCCTCAGGCTGTCGTCGGTGGGGTTCATTAAGACAATACTCCCCACCGCGGGTTGGTCCCATGAATGAAAGTGCCCAAGGCCATTAACCACAACGACTTGGGCCGTGGCGTACTGCACAATAGTCCAGAAAAGGAGGGCCCAGCGGGACGCTGGACCTCCTGAGCAGCAACGCATTAAATGTTGCTGATCGTGAACTGTAGCGAAACCATACCCGAAGTGGACGCATCCAAGTTTTCAGTGGCGTAGTTCAGCACGTAGGTCACGGGAATGCCCTGGCCGGCTGAGGTTCCGCTGTAGGCAGAGCCTAGACCGCTGAGGAGGACCGCCGACTGCTGGTTGTTGTCCAGAGTGATTTCATGACCAAGTCCGGTGGTTCCGGTTCCGGCGGCACTTGCAGCGAGCGAAAGGCTCACGCCAGCAGGGAAGTCACCGCCCACAACATCCACCGATACTTGCCGCTGGTCGTCAGGAGCCGCACCTTTTACCGACGTGTACTGCAGGTACATGGTTTGGCTTGCAACTTGGTCAAATGGGGCACCGACCACTGACGGAGCAATGATGTTGAACGTCAGGTCAGTCAAGCTGGCGCCCTGGGCATTGACGGCGCGAATCATCGCGGCCTCGTCGACGTTGATGGTGGCATCGACAAAGTCCGCAGATTGAGCTGAGGCAGAGAAAGCAACCAGCACTGAGCTGGCAAGAAGCAACGTACGCATAACTAGAAAGAGAATTTAGGTTAGCGCTCCCCACCGCGGGGAACGGACCAAAACTCCAACCGGTACAGCGCACAAGTCGGTTCCAACGGTTTTAAGAGCCGTGGTTAAACGAAAGAAAGCGGGTGCTTAAAAGGGAGCCAGTTCAGGCTTGTTCTGTACGATGCCCTCAATGCGATCCATGACCTCGGGGGTCAGCAGCGCAACGGCCTCAGCGGCCTTAAGGTTTTCGTGCAGCTGCTCGAGGCGGGTCGCGCCGAGCATGACGGTCGACACGTGCGGATTTTTTAGGCACCATGCGATACTCAGCTGGGCCGGAGTCACCCCCAGTTCTGCCGCTAAATCGGCGAGGTGCCCCGCAACGGCCAACTTTTCGTCCACGATGTTGCGGTCTTTGAGCCACGAGAGCTCGTCGCGGTTCAGTCGAAATTCGTCGCGCAGTCCGTCGCGGTACTTGTTGGTCAAAATGCCCGAGGCAAGGGGTGACCAGATCGTGGTTCCGAGGCCAATGCGGTCAAAAAGGCGCAGGAACTCGGACTCCATTTTTTCGCGGTGCAGCAGGTTGTACTGCGGCTGCTCCATCGTCGGGCCAATGAGGTGGTGCTGGTCGGCCACGCGCTGGGCGTCCATGATCTCTTCAGCGCTCCACTCTGAGGTGCCCCAGTACAGGATTTTGCCCTGCATGATCAGCTGGTGCATCGTCCAAACCGTCTCTTCGATCGGAGTCTGCTTGTCGGGTCGGTGGCAGAAGTACAGGTCCAGGTAGTCGACCCGAAGGCGTTCAAGTGCTTGGTGGCAGGCCTCGACCACGTGCTTGCGGTGCAGTCCGCGCTGGGTCGGCAGCTTGCCGCCTGCGCCAAAAAACACCTTTGATGACACCGTGTAGCTGTCGCGCGACCAACCGACCTCGCTGAGGATGCGGCCCATTACGCGCTCGGACTCGCCGTGGGCATAGACCTCTGCGTTGTCAAAAAAATTAACCCCTGCGTCGTAGGCTGCCACGAACAGGTCTTTGGCGGTCGGGTAGGGGATTTGGTTGCCGAAGGTGATCCAAGTTCCGAACGACAGCTCGCTTAGCTGCAGTCCTGATCGACCTAACCTGCGGTATTCCATGACCTTAGGCTTGGTTGAAGAGCTCGAATTCGAAGCTCTCCATAATGGGGTTTGCGAGCAGCTTTTGGCACGCCAAGGTCACCTTTTCGTGCGCCTCGTCCTTGCTGGCGGCCTCCACCTCGAGGGTGATGTGCTTGCCGATGCGGACTCCGCCGATCTCAGCGAGGCCGAGCGACGGCATGCTGTGGCTCACAGCCTTGCCTTGGGGGTCCAAAAGTGCCTTGTGCGGCATCACATTGATTTCAGCGCGGAATTTCATAAAAAGCGTTTTTCGAGGGCAGAAACTACAGGCAGCAAAGGTACGGCAACGGCCATCGCGGCCAAGCCCCAAAACGCAAATGCCGTAAGTGAAACGGCTACCCATGCCACGCGGAATTTGCGGTCCGACCACAAGATCGGGCAGTCCTTGAGCGACGCGACCTCAAACCGAGCATTCAAACTGTAGACCGACCAGGCGAGCGCCACCAAATAGACTGCGGGGTGCAGCGGAATCAGTTCGGCATCTGCCGCGTACATCAGGCCCAGTACAAACGCCGTGTTGGCGGGCGTGGGCATGCCCATAAATCCAGGGTAGTCCTTCATGTCAGAATTAAAGCGCGCCAATCGGTAGACTGAGGCAAGCGTCACGGCCCACCCGAGCACGGGCAGCGCAGGCCAGCTGTATTCGGTGTTCATCCACATCGCGAGCTGCATCCACATAAATCCCGGAACCACTCCGAACGTAATCGCGTCGGCCAGGCTGTCGAGCTGCACGCCGAGTTCTCCGCTGACACCGAGTTTTCGAGCCGCCCAGCCGTCGAGGCCGTCGAACACAAAGGCGAGCACTACCGCAACAGTGGCGTACTCAAAATTCTGAAACATCAAGTACCAAATGGCGGCCATGCCGCTCGCCACGTTGCCCAAGGTGAGGGCGTTCGGAATCCATCGCATCGGACAAAAGTACGGCGCTACCTTTGGGGTCATGGCGATCTTTAACCGACTTCCGAATTGGGCCTTGGCCCTACTCACTCCGCTCTTTTTAAGCATTGCGTGGCCGGGCGCGTTGGGCTACCACGAATTCCCCATTTTGGCGCCATTGCTGTGGGTTACTATGGTTCCAATGCTCGTGCTCGAAGCGCGGATGCGCGAGCACAAACTCCGCCACTTTGCCGTGTGGGCCTACCTGAGCATGGCGCTTTTTAACCTCGGAACCACGTGGTGGGTCGCCGGCGCGCACTGGTCGGGCGTACTTGGCGCAGTGCTCATCAACGGAACCCTCATGACCGGGGTCTGGACGCTGTACAGCTACGCCGCCCGCCAGGTTGGCGTCCGCACCGCACTTTGGATTTGGGTTACGGGTTGGCTGGCCATCGAAATCCTTCACGACGACTGGGCCTTTAGCTTTCCGTGGTTGAATTTAGGCAATGCCTTTGCCGAAGTGCCGCACTGGGTGCGGTGGTACGCCTGGACAGGCCCTCGGGGCGGAACCCTTTGGTTGCTCATTGCCAATATTGTCTACTGGCAGTTGGCTGAGGGCGGAGCACGCCGCATGCGCCGCGTGCTGCTTGCGACGATTCTAGGCCCAATTGTGCTGAGCTATGCACTGGGATCGTGGCTCGATGCCCAAGCGCCCAAGGCACGCGTTCGTGCGCTCGTGATTCAGCCAAATGTCGACCCGTACACGCAAAAGTTTCAGACTCCAGACCTTCAGCAGGCCCGCACGTGGGTTGAGCGCGCCGCGGCTCAGGCCGACTCTGCACCTGGTCTCCTTGTGCTTCCTGAGACATTTTTGCACGAAGGCATCGACGAAATCTATGCGTCCAACTGGCCTTCGCTGATTGCTTTTGAGCCCCTCTTGCGCCAGGGCTGGGGCGTGGTATTGGGGGCTACAACCTACCGGCTGCACGGTCCCGAACCTGAAAACCCCGCCGCCCGCCGCATCGACGACCGCCGCTACGTGAGCTGGGCCAACAGCGCCCTGTTTTTTAGGGCGGGCCTACCGCTTCAGGTCTACCGCAAGTCCAAGTTGGTGGTTGGCGTCGAGACCATGCCCATGGTGCACACGCTCAGCGGGCTGCTGGGCGACCTGACTCTTTCGCTGGGCGGAACCAGTGGTACCCTCGCCACCCAAACCGAGCGTGCCGTGTTTGAGGCGGGCCCAGACCTTCCGCGCATCGGCGCACCCATTTGCTGGGAGCAAGATTTTGGCCCCTATGCCGCCGAGTTTTCAACCGCCGGAGCCGAAGTACTCACCATCATCACCAACGACGGATGGTGGGGCAACACCTCGGGTCACGTGGCCCACCTGCACTACGCCCGACTGCGCGCCATTGAGCAGCACCGTTCGGTGCTTCGCAGTGCCAACACCGGAATCTCAGCCATTATCGGCCCCGACGGCCAGATTCAGCAGTCCCTGGGCTGGGACCGTGAGGGCATTCTCAGGGCTACGGTCCCCACGTTCTCTGAACCCAGCTTTTTTGCCGTCCACGGCGACGTAATCGGCCAGTGGGGTCTGTTTGTCTTTGGCTTTTTGCTGCTGAGCCTACTGGTGCGCCGGTTGCGCGGGCTGAAGGCTTCTTAGGGTCCGTTTGCGGGCGGAATTCCGACGCTGCCACGCCCTCGCGCACGCCCGTGAGGCCTACCTTTGCAGCATGGAATTCGATGTACTTGTTATCGGCGCCGGCCCCGGAGGCTACGTAAGCGCCATTCGCTGCGCCCAGCTCGGTTTTTCAACTGCTTTGGTCGAGAAGGATCCGACCCTCGGCGGAACCTGCCTCAACGTAGGCTGCATCCCGTCAAAGGCACTGCTGGATTCGTCAGAGCACTACTACAATGCGGTGCATGCGTTTGCCGAGCACGGAATCGACGTCGAGCCCCCCAAAATCAATTGGCCCCAAATGATGGCCCGCAAGAAGCAAGTAGTCGACACGACCTGCTCGGGCATCGACTTTTTGATGAACAAAAACAAGGTGACGGTCCTCAAGGGACTTGGTTCGTTTGTCGACGCCCACACCGTAAAGGTTTCGGGTGCCGAAGAGCAGACCGTGAAGGCCAAGCACATCATCGTAGCTACAGGTTCAACGCCCATCGAGCTGCCCTTTGCCAAGTTTGACGGCGAGCGGATTATCAGTTCAACCGAAGCCCTCAGTCTGCCCGAGGTACCCAAGCGCCTCGTCGTAATTGGCGGCGGCGTCATCGGCCTTGAGCTCGGTAGCGTATATAAGCGCCTCGGTTCTGAAGTGACCGTGGTGGAGTTTGCGGATTCAATCCTCGCCACCATGGACGGTTCCATCGGCAAAGAGATGCAGCGCGTGCTGCGCAAGACCGGAATGACCTTTCACCTTGGGACCAAAGTCGAGGGCGTCGAGCGCCACGGCGATGTGGTGAAGGTGAAGGCGACCGACAAGAAGGGCAATTCTGTCGAGTTTGAGGCCGACTACTGCCTCGTGGCCGTGGGCCGCAAGGCCAACACCGCCGGACTGAACTACCAGGCCGCCGGCATTGCCGCCGACGACCGCGGACGCCTTGATGTGAACGACCACCTGCAGACGAGCCAGCCGCATATTTATGCGATTGGTGACGTGGTGCGCGGAGCCATGCTGGCGCACAAAGCCGAAGAAGAGGGCGTCGTGGTTGCCGAGCAGATCGCCGGCCAGAAGCCACACATTGACTACAATTTGGTTCCGGGTATCGTGTACACGTGGCCAGAGGCGGCGAGCGTCGGCCAGACCGAGGAGCAGCTGAAGGCCAGCGGCCGCGGGTACAAGGTGGGCAATTTCCCCATGCGGGCTTTGGGCCGCAGCCGCGCTTCAGGCGATACCGACGGGTTTGTGAAGGTGTTGGCCGACGCCAGCACCGATGAGGTGCTCGGAGCCCACATTGTGGGCGCCCGCGCAGCCGACCTCATCATGGAACTCGCCGTGGCCATGGAGTACCGCGCCTCAGCAGAGGATGTGGCCCGCATTTGCCACGGACACCCGACCTACACCGAGGCCATCAAAGAGGCGGCCCTCGATGCTACGGCGAAGCGAGCAATACACATGTAGTCCGATGGGCTGGAGGCAACGCGTTTGGTCCAACCCTCCGGCGGACCTCGCGGATGTTCTTCAGCGCCGCGGGTCCGGTGAGGACTTTTTTGCCTTTTACGAAACACACGACGCGGCTCCCGCAGAGGAACTGAATTCGCTGCGCTGGATCGCCGCGGGCGGCCGCCAGGCCGTGCACCGAATTGAACGCTCATCCCCCGAGTCCTGGAGCGAACTTGCTGCCGCATGGCGCGGCAATCCAACTTGGTGGTTTGGCGTGCTTGGCTACGACCTCAAGAATGCCTTTGAACCATCATTGCCAAAGCGAGGTGAGGCCTGGCATGGCATGCCCGATGTCGCCCTCTGGGAACCCGAGTGGGTCCTCGAATGCCGTGCTGACGGAACAGTCGTCGAGCACGGCGACGCCCAGCCCTGGCTTCAGCAGCGCGATCCCAAACTAGAAACCAGCAACCAGAAACCATCTTCGTGGTCCATGGATTGGTCAGCTCCGGACTACCTTGAGCAGGCTGATTCTCTGAAGTTTCACTTGTTTCGCGGAGATATTTATGAGGTCAACCTCTGTGTGGGAAGCCAAGCCAACGGCGCGGTGAACCTCGCGGCGATGTACCGATCGCTCCAGGCGCGCGCCGAAGCCGGGATGGGAGGTATGCTCAAGTGGGGTGAATTCTCTGTGGTAAGCGCATCTCCCGAGCGCTACCTGCAGGTTTCGGCCGAGGGACAGCTGCGCAGCCAGCCAATTAAAGGGACCGCTCCGCGCCATGCCGACGCTGCGAAGGATGCCGCCGAAGGTTCCGCACTGCGTCAGGCAGAAAAGGAACAGGCCGAAAACGTAATGATTGTGGACCTCGTACGCCACGATTTTAGTCGGGTGGCGGGGCAACAGACCGTAAAGGTTCCGCGGCTGCTCGAGCTCCAATCGTTTAAAACGGTTCACCATTTGGTGAGTACGGTCGAGGCCCAACTCAAGCCCGGACTCGATTGGCTGGACGCGGTGGCGGCGAGCTTCCCAATGGGCAGCATGACGGGCGCACCGAAGCTGCGCGCCATGGAACTGATTGACCACCACGAGGCCCGTCCCCGCGGCTGGTACAGCGGCGCGATGGGCTATGTGCGGCCCGACGGAAGCGCCGACTTCAATGTGCTGATTCGCACGCTGTTTGGCCACGCGCCCTCAGGCTCATGGCAGCTATGGGCAGGTAGTGCGTTGACCCTTGCGGCAGACCCGTTGGCCGAATGGGACGAGTGCCTTCTCAAGGCAGCCACCCCTCAAAACGTTTGGAATGAGTCGGTGGAATAAAACTTCGGCGCCCTTTCGCGCCGCGGTGGCGGTCCAGCTTCAGTCGCTGCTCGGCCCGCCATCAGAGCCGGTGGTGGCCATGGTTTCGGGCGGATTGGATTCCATGCTTCTGGCCGAGGCGCTGCTCGCTCATCGCTACCCGCTTCACGTACTGCACGTGAACTACGGGCTGCGCGGGGCGGAATCCGACGCCGACGAGGCCTTTGTTCGCACCTGGGCCCGCGGGACCGCATGCCCAATTCGCGTGGTGAACGCTCCCGAACACTTTGGCGCGGCCCCGGACCTTCAGGCAAGGGCGCGTGACCTTCGCTACGGCGCGGCCTTTGCGTGGCGCGACGAGCTCAAGGCATCGGTGATTACCACTGCCCACCACGCTGACGATGCGATTGAAACGTTTCTATTGTTTGCTTCGCGCGGAACCGGCATCGACGGCCTCGTTTCACTCGCGCCCAGCCAGGGCTACCTGCGGCGACCCTTGCTCGAGTTTCACAAATCCGAACTCCGCGCCGAGGCCGAGCGAATGGGGCTAAAATGGCGCGAAGACGCCTCCAACGAAGGCGACAAGTACACCCGAAACCACCTTCGCCACCACGCGCTTCCTGCGCTTGAACAGGCGGTTCCGCAGGTGCGCGACGGAATCCGCACGACCATGCGCCGCCTGCGCCACCTTCAAAAGTTTGCCGAAGTGTCCATTCAGCGCGAATCTGCGCTCTACACCGCAATGAGTCGACGCTTGCCCGGAGCCCGTGTGCTCTACCGAGATGCCTTGGCGCATCCCCATTCTGAAGTCATTGTGCACCAGTTGCTTAAGCCCTACGCGCCGTTTGAGCTCGAAGCGCTTCGTCACCTCGCTGATTCTCAGGTGGGATCCTTTCTCGAGCGCGACGGATGGCGCATTTGGGCAGACCGCGAAGGCCTACTTCTTGTTCCCTGCGCCCAAGAGGAGCCGGTGCCCGTGTACCCCGTGGGATCAACCCTTCGCATTCCCATCTGGGATGGCGAAGTTTGGCACGCAGCGGCCGAGTTACAGGTGACGGAACTCCGCAAGCGCCCCCCTAACCTCGGAAGCGCCCTTGAACCCGTGACCCTTCCGCTTCCCGGTGCCGCGCTGTGGCGCCCGTGGCTCGAGGGCGACGTCATTCACCCGTTGGGCCTCAAGGGCCGCAAAAAGGTGAGCGATGCGCTTACCGAGGCCAAAGTTCCGTCCCCAGTGCGCCGTGATGTGGTGGTTTTGGCGGCGAGCGAAGCCCCGGGTGAGGTTCTGTGGATCCCCGGAACCCGACTCAGCCAAGCTTTGGCGGTTCCGAGTGACGCAACGCACGTGCTCCGATGGTCTGTGAATTACCTTTGAAACTTATGAATCGTTTGTTCAACGCCCTCGCGGCCCTGCTGCTGGTCAGTTCCGCCGCATTTGCCCAAATACTTCAGCCTGTAACCTGGTCCACTTCGGTGCGGAACCTCGACGGTGGCAAGCTTGAGTTCGTAGCAACCGCCAAAATTGACGCCGGCTGGCACGTGTACTCGCAGTTTATTGGGGATGACGGTCCGATTCCGACGGCGTTCACGCTGCCCGCGTCCAAAGACCTCAAGACCGAGGGGCCGGTTCGCGAGCCCAAACCCATCAAAGAGTTTGACAAGAACTTCGGAATGGAGCTGGCCTACTTCGCCAAAAAGGCCGACTTCGTCATCGCCGCACAGCGCACCAACCCCAAAGCCTTCACCTATACGGCCGAAGTGGAGTTCATGGTCTGCGACGACGAACGCTGCCTTCCGCCGGACTACGTGAGTTTGGTGTTTAAGGTTCCGGCCGCGGCAGAACCTGAACTCATCGGCGAATCAACGCTTAATGCCCCCAAAGAGGCCCCTGCTACGGCGCAAGAGCCCGCGAGCCAAGAGCCCACTGCGGTAGAATCTCAAGAGCCCTCGAGCCCAACCGCTGATGAGCCGGCCGCCTCTGAAGGTCAAGAGTCCACTCAGGCCGAAGGCCAAGAAGCCGAAGCCGTCAACCTTTGGGCCCTCTTCGGAGCCGGAATGCTCGGCGGATTCTTTGCCCTCATCATGCCCTGCATCTTCCCGATGATTCCGCTGACCGTCAGCTTCTTTCTCAAGCAGAGCAAGTCCAAGGCCGACGGAGTGCGCAAGGCCATCCTTTACGGCGTGAGCATCAACGTCATTTATGTGGTGCTTGGCCTTCTCGTGACGGTGGTCTTCGGATCCGACGCGCTGAACGCCATGGCGACCAACCCGTGGTTTAACCTCGCCTTTTTTGCCCTTTTTGTGGTCTTTGCCATTAGCTTTTTTGGCGCATTTGAAATTACGCTTCCGTCGTCGTGGGTCAATAAGGCCGACGACCAGTCCCAACGCGGCGGCTTGCTCGGAATCTTCTTTATGGCCTTTACGTTGGCCCTGGTTAGCTTCAGCTGCACCGGCCCGCTGATTGGGCAGTTGCTCGTCGCCACGGCGGTGAGCGGTGAACTTCTTGGACCCGCCATCGGAATGTTCGGGTTCAGCTTCGCACTTTCGCTTCCGTTTGTGCTCTTTGCAGCCTTCCCGGGGTGGCTCAAGGGTCTGCCCAAGTCGGGCGGATGGCTCAATACCGTCAAGGTCACGCTGGGTTTCTTGGAGCTGGCCTTCGCCCTTAAGTTCTTGAGCACCGCCGACATGGTGTGGCAAAAGCACTGGGTCGAGCGCGAACTCTTTTTGGCCCTTTGGGTCGGAATCGCCTTTGCCACAGCACTCTACCTCTTTGGCGTCTTTCGCATGCCGCACGACGACGAGCCCAAGGGCGGACTCGGGGTGGGCCGAATGCTCACCGGTGTCTTGTTTCTGGTAACTGGATTCTATCTGCTGCCCGGAATCTGGGGGGCTCCAGTTAAGCTGGTAGCTGGGTTCCCGCCTCCCGCGTTTTATGCCGAGAACCCGAACGGATTCGGATCCGGTTCCGCGCCGTCAGGCGAAAAAAAGTTAAGTGAGGACGCCCATTGCCCGCTAAATCTGCCCTGCTTTAACGACCTCGAAGAGGCCCGCGCCTATGCGCTGAAGGTCAAAAAACCCCTGCTGCTCGACTTCACCGGATGGGGTTGTGTGAACTGCCGAAAGATGGAAGAAGAGGTATGGTCCCGCCCCGAAGTGCGCCAGCGCTTGGCTGAGGACGTCGTACTCGTGTCGCTCTACGTGGACGAGCGCACTCCGCTCGCCGAGGGTGAACAGCGCGTGAGCGAAACCACCGGCAAAAAAATTAAGACGATTGGCCAAAAGTGGGGAGACCTGCAGGCCCAGTACTTCAACGCCAATGCCCAGCCCTACTACGTGCTGATGGATCCGGCGGTCGAGGCTCCGAACGCGCTCAATGGCCACACGGCCTACGACCCCGACCCCTCGGTGTTTTTGAATTGGCTGGACGCAGGCCTTCAAAAGTTTAACGGGGCCAAGTGACGCTCGACCGCATTCTTTCGCTGCTTGAGGCGGCCATCGAAGACTACCACGTGCGCGACCGATGGGACGCTCCGTGTCCGCCGGCCTACAAGCCTGGGACCATGGATCAAGCCTGGTACGCCAAGGCGTGGATTGATACCGTACAGTGGCACCTCGAGGACGAAGTTCGCCGCCGCGACGTGCCCACCGACCAGTTGATGGACATCAAACGCCGCATCGACGCACTGAACCAAGAGCGGACCGACGCGGTAGAGGCCCTTGACCTGCGCTTGGCCGAGCTTCTTCAGCCCGTTCCGGCTGCTGAGGGAGCCGTGCGCACCGAATCCCTTGCCTGGGCACTCGACCGTCTGTGCATTTTGCAGCTCAAGCGCTACCACTTGCGTGTTGAAGTGGACCGAACCGACGCCTCTGACGACCACCGTGCAGCCTGCGGCCAGCGCCTCGAAGTGGCGAATGCCCAGCACCACGATCTGATGGCGGCCTGTGCCGCGCTGTGGGCTGACGTTCAGTCCGGCCAAGTGCGCTACACGCCCTACCGCCAGTTCAAGCTGTACAACGACCCTGCAACCAACCCGGCGCTCTATGGCGGGCAAGGCTAATCGCCACCTCGGCGTCGTTCGCTTTTCTGCCTTTGGCGACGTCGTGCTGCTGCATTCGGTCCTGTCGCAGGTTGCATCAGAGGGTGATCGAATCACACTATTTACGCGTCCTCGTTGGGCGGAACGCCTTCCGGCGCATCCCAACATTGAAGTCCACGGCCTCGACGTAGACGGCGGTCCGTACCGTCGGTTTTTTGCACTCATGTGGTTTTGGTGGGGGTGGATGCGCTCTGCCGACCTTGCTGCCTGGTACGACGCCCACAACCACGTGCGGACCCGCAGCAGCGGTTGGATTGCGGGCATTCTGCAGATTCCGCAGGGCAGCGTGGCCAAGCCCCGCACTGCCCGACGCGCCGTGCTGCGTGGGTCGGCCAATCCTGCCCCGAACGCGTACGACCTTCATTTCGAGGCGTTGGCCGCCTTGGGCTGGTCCAAGAGTCAGGCACTCGCAGCTACGGAGCGCAGCGGTACGCTTATTTTAATTGCCCCTCACGCCAGCCGCGAAACCAAGCGATGGCCGCTCGATCAAGCGGCGCAGCTCGCCCAACAGCTTACTGCCGAGGGTTATGAGCCTGTGTTTTTGGGCGGTCCAAACGATGCGGCGCCTGAGGGATTTCGGGCGGCACTCGGTCTGTCCGCGGCCGACGAAGATGCCCTGTGGCGTCAGGCTCGGGCTGCGGTAGTTTGCGATTCCGCCGCCCAGCACCTCGCGTACCGCTACCAGGTTCCGGCGGTCACGCTTTGGGCCGGAACCCATCCCGTCGGCGGTTTTGCCGCTCCGAGCCCAGTTCGCCACATCATGGCAACCGAGCGTTTGAGCTGCCAGCCCTGCAGTATTTTAGGTGCGGATTCATGCCGCCGCAAAGACTGGGCCTGCCGAATTCCGCTTCGTGCTGCACTCGTGCGCGAGGCGCTGCAGCAATTGGGAGTTTAGTCTGCAACAATTACGCATACAGTGGGTTAACATGGTATGCAAGAACAGCGCTACCGACTTCGTGTTGGCAACCGTGTGGTGGGATACCTGCGCCGAATCGACGGAACGCAGTTTTATTCTCCCGACGGGTTTTGGTGGACGGGCCGCGAGCTGGACTACGCGCAAGTTGACGAATCGGTCGGAATTCGCGACAAGCACCGCGTCCACCTGTACGAGTGGGACATCGTGCGCTTTCGCCCGGTTCCCGAGGGCGCTGATGAGTTGGGCGTGTTCTTGTGGAACACAAGTCAAAAGCGCTGGATCCTTCGGAGCATCGAATCTGAGGTCGACTACCACCTTGAATTGGACGGGTTTGCGCTCTTTCAAAGCTCGGACCTTCAGCTGCACAGCCACGTCTTTTTGAACCCGGAGCTTCAGCAGGCGTGGGGTTTGGAAGAGTGACGGGTTCGCTGCCCCTCGACAAACATTTATAGACGTTTGGCAACCGACTAGTGGCATTAGTGCGCCGTTGGTTTGCCCCATGGTAGCATCACTAAACACATGGGCTTGGGCTGACGGCCGTTGGCACAGCCTGCGCGTCGACGTCGCGGCGACGTCGGGGTTCTCGTTTCATATGGTCGGAACCCGCGACCCGACCGTCCGAGAAGCCCCGAGCCGCATTCACGCGGCCTTCATGGCCTCTGGCTACAAGTGGCCGGGAAAGCGCATCACAGTTTCGTTTCAGCCCACGCGACCTTGGTCGCTCGGGACGTCAATGGATTTGCCAATTGCCCTTGGCGTACTGATGGCTTCGGGACAAATTCCCATGCGCTTTGCGGCGGTGGCGATGGGAACCCTGGACCTCAAGGGCGCTCTGAGTATGGCCGAGTCAGATCGCCCGGCACCTCCCCACGAGTCCGAAGATCCCTTTGTCTATCCAGCCAATGCGTGGTGGCGGTCTGCAGCTCCGAATTGGGTAGCAGCGGCCAGTTTGACTGATGCCATTGCCTACTTGACGCACGGCGAAGTTCCAGAATTGACCACCGAAGAACTTCGGCCCCCGAGACCCGAACCGTGGCCCGAACTACAGTTTGATCCCGACGTAGTGTTGGCCTTGGGACTCGCGGCTGCTGGCCGGCATCCTGTGTTTTTATGGGGTCCTCCCGGGGTGGGTAAAACTGAATTTGCACGAGCGGTGCACCTCATAAGGTCGACGGTCGAGCCGAACGTGCCCTTTGTTGAACCGTCCTCGGTGCTGTCTCCACTGCAACTCGTTGGTGCGCACGGAGCCTTTTGGGCAGCCGGCAGCGGAGTCTTGTTTCTTGACGAGCTCGGCGAACGAAACCTTCGCAGCCTCGAGGTACTGCGAAAGCCCATGGAAGCATTGTGGAGCAGGGAAGGGGCAATGGCGCCGCAGACGATTGGAGCGACCAATCCCTGTCCCTGTGGTTTTTCGGGCCACCTTCACCTGAACTGCAGCTGTTCTGAAGGGCGAAAGGACAAGTACCTCGCGCGCTTTTCAGGACCCTTTCTGGACCGCTTTCAGATTGGGATTTCGCTCAATGCTACAGGGCACACGATTCCCGTGCCGTGGGAAGAGATGCGCTTCAAGATGAAGCGCGCCGTAGAACTCCAAAAGGCCAGGGGGCCTTGGCTGGGGAACGCGGGAATGCCACTTGAGGCACTTGCCGCACACGGTGATTTTTCACAGGAGGCCAACGATGCCGTTCAGGAATGGCACCGAAAGAGTGGGTACGGCCTGCGGTCCATGCACCATACGATGCGGGTCGCGCGCACGGTCGCGGACTGGAACGATCGTGTGCGGGTGAACGCTCAGGACATCTGGGTGGCCATATCGCTGATTCCGATGCGGCTTCGGCCTACTTCCATGTTCGGTCCTTCGGGTCCGGAGCGTTCTTCGTCCACATGAGTGGACCCTCACAGCCTTGGACTTCGACTACGACTGCGGATGCGCTCCCAAAGTAGGTGAGCATGCGCTGCCGCCAGTTCCGAAACGAATCGAGGTCAAACTGGCTACAGCTAAGGGTGAGTACAGCGATTGTTGTTCCGTCGACGACAACTACCGACGGGTCTACGTTGGGTACATTTTTGACGTCGCGCCCGGGCCGAACTGCGCTGTGGTCGATAAAATCAGGGAGCCAGCGCTTCATTGCCCAATTGAGGTCGTCCAGGGATTCGAACGAAAAAATCTGGACGTGCACGCTGCGCTTTACGGACCGGCCGAGGTTGTCTTCGCTTTTTTGGCGCGCTTCCATTTTGAAGTGCGTCCGCGTGGCCGTTTCGTCGGCTTCGAGCGCTCCCAAATTCTCGCCATTGAGGTTGAGGGTCTTTACGGCAAAGTCCTGCTTGAGGTCGTTTTGAAAACCTTGAATCCGTTGCTGGAGGTCGTCAGTTTGGGCCCAAATGTTGGTTGTAGCGAATGTGGCGAGTGCAAAAAGTAGGGTGCGTAGCATACTGCAAACATACGCGCGGCATGATTTCGGTACTTTTGAACCTGTGAAGCACGTTGCAACTGTACTAGCCACCCTTTTGGTCACCTTGGCGCATGCCCAAATCGTCAATGTCGAAGCGATGCGCGGGGCTGCGGAATCCGACACAACCCAAGATATTCACGGCCGCGTCGACGGTGGATTCTATCTTGGTGGTACCCAGGCCCTGCTGCTCAAGCTCAACGGGTCAGTCAACATGAGCCGCCGAACCGGCGATCATGTGTGGTACGGAATCGCCAGTGCCAACTGGGCCACCCGATTGGGCGACAACCAATTTGACTTTGAGCGCAACGGAATGATGCACGTGCGCTACAACCGCATTTACAGTGAAAAGCTCACGGCCGAGTACTTTGTGGAGTGGCAAAGTAACCTCCCGATGCGTATCGCCCGACGGTTCAATATGGGAGGCGGACCGCGCTACACGGCGATTTCTGGCCCCGGAATCAAGTTTTTTATTAACCCATTGCTGATGTACGAATACGATGTTGAGTCATTTAATGGGAAAACTGAGAACAGCCTTCGACTCAACACGTACTTGTCCCTCGACCGCCAGTGGGACCAGTGGCGCTGGACGACGGTGGCTTACTACCAGCCAAGGTTTGGTCGATTTGAAGACCTTAGGGCCATGGCCAATACACGCCTTTCGGCGCCCATTAGGCCCGACTTGAGCCTTGTAATCATCGGACAATTGAACTACGATGCCTATCCGGCGGGAACCGACGTGCCCCAATTCACGTTGTACAGTACAACGGGCCTTAGTTGGAAGTTCTAACTGACACGGCACATTGTTTGGTAAACACGGCGCCATGGCACACACTAAAGCAAACGAAGCATTTAAGAGGCTGTTCTCACTGTTAAAGTGGGACCAAAAGGACATCTTTCGAATCCTGTCGTTCGCCGTTCTGAGTGGAGCATTCAGTTTGATGCTGCCCCTTGGGGTTCAAGCGCTCATTGGTCAGTTGATGGGCGGACGACTTTCGTCGACATGGCTGATTCTCACGTTTTTAGTCGTGGTCTCAAGCTTTTTGATGGGCATTTTTGGCCTCTTTCAGATGCGACTCTCTGAATGGGTGCAGCAGCGGCTTTTTGTGCGAAGCGCCTCCTACTTTCTCGCCGCGATGCCCAAAGAGGTGGTAGATGGCGAGCGCCGCTACTGGTACGAACGCGTTCACCGCTTTTTTGATACGATTACGATCCAAAAGGAGCTTCCAAAGATTTTGGTTACGGCCTCTGCGGCCGTGCTGCAGCTCGTTTTTGGTTTCTTGCTCTTGCTGCTCTATGATTTTTCGTTCGTAGCGGTGTCCTTCATCATCCTTGCGGTGGCCGCGGTGATGCTTCGCGTCGGATTTACGCGCGGACTTGGGTACAGTATTGACGAAAGTTCCGAAAAGTACCACGTCGTTCGCGAGCTCGAGGAATTTGCCCAGCAGCGTGCCCAGCAGGGGGCCTTTGCTGAGCCGCCCTACCGTCAGGTAACCTTTCAGCTCACTGAGTACCTAAAGAATCGCCGCGACCACTTTAGGATCCTGTACCGTATGAACGGTATTATGGTCGGACTTCGGCTCGCACTCACGGCCCTTTTGCTGATTGCGGGCGGATGGCTGGTGGTCGACCGAAGCGTGTCGATTGGCCAGTTCGTTGCGGTCGAAATCATCTTTTTGACCATCCTCACCAGCCTCGAGAAAATTGTCGCGAGTGCGGAAGCACTTTTTGATATGCTGACCTCCATCACCAAGTTGGATAAGGCGTTTTGGACGGAATGGTCCAAGCAAAGCACCTTCAGTGACTTTGATATTGAGAACTCAGATGTTCCCAAGGAGTTGCGCGAACTCTACCTTCAGACACGCGCAACGGACCAGTGGGTCAAGCCCCGTCGCTGGATTATAGCGGTTTCAGTTTTTATCGTGCTCGCCTTCTTCTTGCCATGGACCCAAACCGTGGCTACCGAAGGAAACCTCGTGTTTGATGATCCGATGGATCGGATGATGCCCCTCGCGATGGCCGAGGATGGACGTCTGGCATCGTGGCAGGTTCGCGAAGGAGATCAGGTGCGCAAGGGCGACACCCTCGCACTCCTCGAGGAGACCAAGACCGAGTACATGGACCCCAATGTGCTTCGCAATACTGAATTAGGTCGTGACGCAAAGTCTGATGCGGTGGTGGGCTACCGATCCAAAATTCTGGCCCTCGACGAACAAATTCTGCAGGCGCAGCGGGCGATGCCCCTTCAAATTGCGGCCGCATGGCGCAAGGTGAGCGCTGACAGTGCCAAGTACCAAGCAGCCAAGCTTGAGGCAAAGTTTACCAAACTTCAAGCGCAACGTGCTGACAGCTTGTTTCAGTGGGGAGCCCTATCGCGCCTCGAGTGGGAACAGCGCCAGACCAAGGCCCAAGAGGCCACCTCAAAGGCAGAATTCACCATGCAGGACTGGCAGTCATCCCGCCTCAACGCCCGCAGCAAGGTGGCGGAGTGGAAGGAGAAGGTCGCCAAGCTCCAAAGTGACCGAGCGACGGCAGCTGCCGACCTCGCGTCAGCTCAAGAGGGCCTTGCCGACGCTGTCATTAAAGTGGGCGGAATCCAGCGCCGTCAGTCCAACAGGGCCCTGGTTGCTCCACGCGACGGTTTTGTGGTGCAGTTGAGTTATGTAGCGCCTGGTGCTTCAGTTAAAAAGGACCAGCCCCTGCTCTTTTTGGCGCCTGAAGGGGCCCCAGTGGTGGTGATGACCAAGGTGCATCCGTTTGACGTTCCGTTGCTGAGTATCGGAGATTCCGCACTGTGTGCCCTCGACGGATGGCCCATTTTGCAAATTCCGGGATGGCCGCGCTCGAGCGTCGGATTGTTTGCGGGTAAGATTCGCTACATCGCCTCACAGGCTGATGCCGACGGTTTGTTTGCCGTCGTTTTGGAACCCACTGAAGACTGGCCCACGAATGCCCGTCCGGGAACCACGGTGCACGCCACGCTGCTGCTCAACGACGTCCCCTTGTGGTACGAGCTGTGGCGTCAGTTTAATGGCTTCCCGGCGAACGGGCCAGGTGAGAAGTCAACTAAAAACGCGACTTCGAAGTAATGCGCGCGCTTTTGCTTTGGCTGGTGGCGGTTCCGGCGATGGCGCAAACCATGGCCTGGAGCGAGTTTGTCGCAACGGCGGTGGAGCGCGCTCAAAATGTGCGGGTCGCTGAGGCCAAAGTTGCGGAGGCCCGTGCCAAACGAATGTCGGCATTTGCCGCATTTGAGCCCAGAGTTAATCTGTCGAGCGAAGGCAAAGACTACGGCAACGACCTTCAGTACCGACTCGACCGGGCTGAGGCCCGCGTGGGGCTTCCGGGTGGAATCGACCTTGTAGGCGGAGCCGCGCAGGGCACGGGTGCCTTCATTAACCCGGAACGCAAAACCCCCACTGAGGGTCTTGTTAATCTCGGTATCTCGGCACCCTTGGGCGGTGCACTCATTTTTAGCGAACGCCAGTACGAGTGGGGTGCAAGTACGCGAAACCTCGAAATCGCAGAGGCACAACTCGACCGTACCGAGCGCAAGGCCGTGCTAAGCGCAGTGCAGGTCTATACCTTTTGGCAGGCTCAAACTGAAGTGCAGGGAGCCGTGGACGAGGCCCTCGCCGTAGCAGCAGAGCGTCTTCGTTTGGTGCGCGAAGCCTTTCGCCTTGGCGAGCGCAGCGAAATGGACACACTTGAGGCCTACCTGTCTTGGGTGGACCGCAGGGCAGACGTCGCGATGCAGGCGAACTTCACTGCGGGCGCGATCGCTGAGGTCGAACAGATGCTCCGCGGTGCAGATACGGCAGGCGTGAACCTCGCGGGGATCAAGCCACAGTCGCTTCCGGTGGTGCTCGGAACCTTGAGCGCACCGATTGAGTCGACTAACGTTCCCGAGCTCGAGATGGTAAATTCCGCCCTGCGCCGCGAACGCCTCGCCACCACCACCGCGTGGGCGCAGTGGCTGCCAGCTCCGTACGTCGACTACCGTATGCTTCAGTGGGGCGGAAGCGCCTTTAACCCCGAAGCCGTGCAGTGGAAGGTTGGTCTGACGGTGCCCCTGTTCAACCAAAAGGCCCGTGCCGAGCTGGCTGGCGCGCAAGCGCGCCTTCGTGCCGCCCAGGCCAATGCGACGGCCACCCAAAACCAGTTTGACGTCGTACGGGTCCAGTTTGCACAGCAGGTAAAGGCACTCGACGCTGAACTCAAGGCGCTTACAGCGTCAGAGACCGCCGCCTATGCGCTCCTACAGCAGGAACGCCGTCGTTTTGCCCTCGGCGAGAGCACGATGTTCATTTTGGCAAGCCGCGAAACAAAGTACCTCGAGGCCGTACAAAAACGTACGCTGACCTCGGCCAAGCTTCAGTCCCTTGAGGCTGAGCGCCGTTTGCTGACCAGTCCGTCCCTGTAGGCCGCCAAGGCGTCGGCGACGACAAAACTGGATCCGCCCACATAGATTGCCCTAAATCCGTCGGCTTTTGCGCGGTTGATGGCATCTGAGACAGAATTGCATTCCACGACCTTGCGTCCCGCGTCGCGCAGCCGTGTGGACCATTCTGTGACGGGCAATGCCCTCGGAATCGCCGGCGCACACGCATACACCGTGCAGGCTTGCGGAATATTCGCTAGCATTTCGTCGGTGTCTTTGTCGCTCACGACTCCGAGTACCATCGCGGAACGCAACCCAGCGCGCACCCGGTTCCACTGCTTCATCACCGGAACCCATCCGTGCGCATTGTGCGCGGAATCAGCGACGACGAGCGGATTCCCCTCTTCGAGAATGTCCCATCGTCCGCGTAGACCTGTGTTGGCGACCACCCGAAGGAGTCCGCGCCGTATCTGGGAGTCGTGAATGCTGGGCTTGGCAATGCGCGCGGCCATAATGGCCGTGCGTGCATTGTGGACCTGGTAGTCGCCCTGAAGATCAGTCGGAAACACCTGGTCGTGCGGTCCAATCGGGTACACGTAGCACCGGTCAAGCGCCGCGGCTACTTCTTGAAACACGGGCCAAATTTCGGGATCGGACTCGCCGACAACCGCCATCACCTTGGGCTTGAAGATTCCGGCCTTTTCGCGCGCAATGCTGGCGCGGTCCGGTCCCAAAAAGGCCATGTGGTCGAGGCCAATGCTCGTCACCACCGACACGAGGGGGGTGACGACGTTGGTTGAATCAAGGCGTCCGCCCATGCCCACCTCGACAATGGCGATGTCGACGCGGGCATCGCGAAAGGCGGCAAAGGCCATTCCGACCGTGGCCTCGAAGAAGCTCAAGTCGAGCTCAATGATGTCGTCACGGTGGGCATCGACGAAGTCGGCTACCCAGCGCTCGGGAACGAGGCGTCCGCCCACCCGAAAGCGTTCGCGCAGGTCGAGCATGTGCGGAGAGGTGTGCAGGCCGACCACTTTGCCCGTTTCGTGAAAGATGCTGGCGAGCATGTGGCAGGTTGAGCCTTTGCCGTTGGTGCCGGCCACGTGAATGCAGGGGTACGCGAGCTGGGGGTTGCCGAGCCGATCGAGCCAGGCCACTGTTTTGCTCAGGTCCAAACGGTAGGTCGCGGGTGTGCCACCCTGCCGCTGGAACATGGGTAACCGCTGGACGAGCCAGTCGCAGGCTTCGTCAAAACGGTTCATTGGTTACGTCCGCTGGAAGTTGTAGCGAATGGTCCCGACCTGAAGCTCGAGAGCTGAGGCGTCGCCCTGCCAGCGGGTTTTAAGTGCGGCTTCTTCAGCGCGGCGAATCAGACATTCCTCTGAAGTAGTGGATCCTTTTTGGCCTTGGCCGTCAGCACGTTTGACTACTCCATTGCGGTCAACGTAGACTTTAACTACTACGATACCCTCCCCGTCGCAGTCGTAGCGGGGCTTGGGTCGATCGAGTGCGGAACGGGTTCCTAATTGGTAGTTACCGCCACCTGAACCACCGGTTCCATTTCCGTTTCCTGATCCGTTGGGTGAACCTTGGTCTCCTCCACCCGTAGTGGTTCCTTGCCCGCTGCCCGTGCCACCCGCGGTACCGCCCGGCTTTCCAAAGCCCTTAAGGCGGTCAGATAGCTCATTAGACGGCTTGGGCGTTTGCGCGGCAGGCTTTTCTACCGTGCGTTCCACCTTGGTTTCTTTGGGTTTCTCTGACGACACTGAGGGCGCATCTACCAGGTCTTGCGTCACCACCTCGGATTCTGCCGAAACGGGCTCTGAGGTCGATGGCGCGTCGGAGCCTTCGGGCGCTGCCACGTCGTCGCCCGCGCCGTCCTGCGAAGTGCCAAAACTCACGGGGATGCCGTATTCTGGTGCAGGGTCCTGATATTCAAGGCCAAAGAATGCAAAGAGCACTAACAACACGGCATGCACCGAAAACGTAGTCACCAACGCTTTCTGGCGGTCCTTCTTGTCGTGCAGCTGGCTCATGCGGTGAAGTAAAATTCTATCGAGGGTCGGTCGCAAGAACCAACTTCAGTCGGTTGCGGTAGGCAATGTCCATGATGCGCACCGTTTCACCGGTGGGAACTGACTCGTCGGCCCTTAAGATTACGACCATTTCGGGATCTTGACTTGCCAGTGTGAGGAGCTGCATTTCTACTTGGTCCATGGCGACTACGGTCTCGTTGACGCTCACGTTCAAATCCTTGTCAATGGTCACCGTGATCGATGCTTTATTAACACTTTGAGCTTTGCTCTTTGGCAAAATGACATCTAGTGCGCTACTCGTCACTAAGGTCGAGGTAAGCATAAAAAAGATCAATAGCAGAAACACGAGGTCCGTCATGGACGACATGCTGAACTCAGCGCTGACCTTGCTGCGGCTGCGTAAATTCATAGCCTAGATAGGTTCGTGAAGAAGGTCCAGAAATTCGGTCGCACTAACTTCCATTTTGTAGATTACCGACTCGACGCGCATTACCAAGTAGTTGTAGGCGAAGTAGGCAATGATTCCGACAATAAGACCGGCCACAGTGGTTGTCAATGCCACATAAATACCCTCGGCGAGCATGTCAACTTGCACACCTGCACCAGCATTGGCCATTTCGCGGAATGAGAGAATCATACCGATGACGGTTCCGAGGAATCCGATCATCGGAGCGCCACCTGCAATCGTAGCGAGGTAGGGCATGTTGCGCTCGAGTTGCTGAATCTCAAGTTTGCCTTGGTTTTCAATCGATGCTGAAATGTCGGGTAGGGGTTTGCCAATTCGCTTAATCCCCTTGGCAATCATGCGGGCCACTGGAGTGTCGCTTCGTTCGCACGTGTTCAGGGCGGACTGCATGTTACCCGCGGCGATGAAGTCTTTGATGTCGCGCATGAATTTGTCGTCCAGTTTGCTCGCGCGCTTGATTGCAGACCACCGGTCCACAAAAATGTACACCATCAGCACCGAAAGTAGGAGCATGGATCCCATAATGATTTGACCCCCAATCCCTCCTGAAAACATGAGGTCAATGATGGTCATTGTTTGTTCTGTCGCAACGGGTTCCGCTGGCATCGCAGCAGAAGTAGCTTCTGCTGGCATTTCGATTTGAAGAAAAGGCAAATTCATAGGGCACTAAATTCCGAAGACTTCGGAACAAATTCAGTGCCGAAGTCTGCGAGTTATCAACCGAAGATAATCCAACGCTGGATGGCGTACACCGCAATCCCCGCGACGTAGCCCAAAAGGGCTAGAAACGAGATGCGCTTGAGGTACCATCCAAATGGAATCTTTTCAAGGCCCATAACCGCAACTCCGGCTGCGGAACCGATAATCAGAACCGAACCACCGGTACCGGCGGTAAACGCGAGGAACTTCCAAAAGAAGTCGTCTTGGGCAAAAAAGGTCCCGGGAACCATGTCGTACATGCCCATAGCGGCCGCAACAAGGGGTACGTTGTCAATGACAGCGCTCAGCAGACCTATAATGCCACCCACGAGGTAGACTCCCAACTCGGTCGAGGTATCAAATGCAGCGTCGAGTCCACCCGAGAGGTCCTTTAGTTGACCTGCTGTTTGAAGGCTGGCGACCGCAAGTAAGATTCCGAGAAAGAAAAGCACCGAAGGCGTGTCAATGCGTCGAATGACGCCCAAAATGCCGAGTTCGCTGCGCACAGATTCATTTTTTTGACGGTGCATCAAGTCGGTCACGACCCACAGTACTCCCAGGCTGAGCATCATGCCCATAAACGGAGGTAGGTGGGTGGTCGTTTTAAAGATGGGTACAAAGAGCAGTCCACCGATTCCGAAAATCAAAGCTCGCGTTTTGTCGCGAGGGCTAACTTCAGCATTATGACCGCTTCTGTGCACTACCTCTGGACGCTCAATACTCCCCTTGAGTGTAAATGAAAGGTAGATGAGAGGAGCCAGCAGCACGGCCACAGAAGGTAAAAAAATGAACGAAATCAAGGTTCCGGTTGAGACGTACCCACCGATCCAAAGCATCGTGGTTGTGACGTCACCGATGGGAGACCACGCCCCGCCAGCGTTGGCTGCAATCACAATAATGCCCCCAAACACCCAACGCATTTGCTGGTCTTTAATGAGCTTGCGAATGAGCGAAACCATAACAATGGCGGTAGTAAGGTTGTCGAGAACAGACGACAAAAAGAAGGTGAGCCACGCAAGAATCCAGAGTAAGACGACAGATTTGTCGGTTTTGATTCGGTCTGTAATAACAGAAAAGCCTTGGTGGGCGTCGACGACTTCGACGATGGTCATGGCGCCCAGCAAAAAGAAGAGGATGGATGCGATTTCACTCAAGTGCTCGAGCAGGTGGTGCTCGGTGTCGTGTATGTCGGCTCCGCTAAAGACGTACACGGCCCACAATACCACTCCCGTGATGAGTGCCGAAGCTGCTTTGTCGATTTTAATCGTGTGCTCAAAGGCAATGGCAGCGTAGCCAAGCACAAAGAGGGCAATCATCAGGGTGTACATGGGGAGGGAGTTTATTCGGCGGCCAATTTAGGCGCGAATGGTTAAGTTTTTAAGTGACTTAGGTTAGGTTTTGTCACATTTTCCAAACACCGTGCCGTCGCAACCGTCATTTTGACCTCCGGCATAGCTCGCCAGAACATTTGGTTCGTTGCGCAGACGCAGCAGCCCCAAGTAGGCAAAGGCGAGGGCCTCTTTGGATTCAAGGATGTCGTCGGGAGCCACCGTCCACTGCCATTCGGGGGCAATTTGACGCAGTTGACTCACGAGGTGTGCGTTGCGCGCTCCGCCTCCACTTAGAAGGGCCTTGCCCTGCGGCGCGTTTGCCGTTCTGAGCCCGTGGACAATGGACCATGCAATGTGCGCCGAGGCCGTGGCCAGCGCGTCCTCTGTTTTTTTGGGGCGTACCGCGTTGAAGGCCGGCCAGAATTCGCGTTCCATCCACTCGCGGCCCAAGCTTTTGGGGAAGGGGGCCGAATAGTAGGGGAGTTGGCTGAGATTAGCTGAGATTGGCTGGGATTGGCTCGTTGGCTGAGATTGGCTCGTTGGCTGAGATTGGCTCGTTGGCTGAGAATGGCTCGTTGGCTGAGAATGGCTCGTTGGCTGAGAATGGCTCGTTGGCTGAGAATGGCTCGTTGGCTGAGATTGGCTCGTTGGCTGAGATTGGCTCGTTGGC
>JACCDS012223451.1_pt1 | contig 28570 bp, 23 predicted proteins | sample 7446441 | NCBI WGS metagenome assembly JACCDS01 (sample SAMN15323445, study PRJNA562643) | freshwater metagenome | isolation source: river surface water | place: USA:Blue River Watershed | collected 2017-08-17 | reverse complement strand
CCTCACCGGCTCCTTCGTCATCGAGACCATTTTCCAGATCCCCGGCATCGGCCGCGAATTCGTCAACAGCGCCTTCAACCGCGACTACACCTTGGTCCTCGGCACCGTCATCCTCTACGCCGTCCTCATCATGGCGCTCAATCTCGTCGTCGACGTCGTCCAGGCGTGGATGAATCCGAAGGTCCGTCTCGAAGGCTGAACCATGGGTACCGCCGCCACCGCTCCCGCCGCCCCCGGCCTCCCCGCCGGCACCGAACCGATCGAAAAGGGCAACTCGCTCTGGCACGACGCCTGGCTCCGCCTGCGCAAGAACAAGCTCGCCGTCTTCGGCATGTTCTCGCTCACCGTCATCACGCTCGCCTGCGTATTCGGCCCCTGGATCTCGCCCTACGGCTACGAGGAACAGAATCTCGACCTCGGCGCCTCCGCCCCCAGCGCCCAGCACTGGCTCGGCACCGACACCCTCGGCCGCGATCTGCTCGTCCGCCTGCTCTTCGGCGGCCGCGTCTCCCTCGGCGTCGGCCTCGCCGCTACCTTCGTCGCCCTGACCATCGGCGTGGTCTACGGCGCCGTCGCCGGTTTCTTCGGCGGCAAACGCGACGCCATCATGATGCGCACCGTCGACATCATGTACTCCCTGCCTTTCCCGATCTTCGTCATCCTGCTGATGGTCTTCTTCGGCCGGAACATCATCCTCCTCTTCGTCGCCATCGGCGCCGTCGAATGGCTCACCATGGCCCGCATCGTCCGCAGCCAGGTCATGGCCGTGAAGAAAATGGAATTCATCGAGGCCGCGCGCTCCCTCGGGTTCGGCCGCCGCCGCATCATCTTCCGCCACATTTTGCCCAACATCCTCGGCCCGATCATCGTCTACACGACGCTCACGATCCCCGCCGTCATGTTGCTGGAAGCCTTCCTCAGTTTCCTCGGTCTCGGCGTCCAGCCGCCCATGAGTTCCTGGGGCGTGCTCATCAAAGACGGCGCCGAGAAAATGGAAGAGTTCCCCTGGCTGCTCGTGTTCCCCGGCACGATGTTCTCCCTCACGCTCTTCTCGCTCAACTTCCTCGGCGACGGTCTCCGCGACGCCCTCGACGTCCGCTCCTCCAAGGATTGAAGGGCGCGCGCCGCCCCGCCGTAGCCCGCGCGCCGTAGCCCGGGCCTTCAGCCCGGGTCATCCTCCGCCCGCCGCCTCCCCGTAGCCCGGGCCTTCAGCCCGGGTCCTATTCCGCCCGCTCCCTTCCGCCCACGCCCACGCGCGCGTCCCCTCCGCCAAAGATTGAGGTGGAACGCCCCGCCCCTTCCCCGTTTCTTCATCCGGCGCCCGTACCGCCCTGATGCGTCGTCTCCGTCCCTACTTCCGCTACTTCCGCACCGTCCGCTCCGAAATCGCGGCGGCGATCTTCTACGGGATCCTCTTTGGCGCCGCCAGCGGCCTCGGCGTTCCGGCGCTTATCAAGTACGTCTTCCCGCCGATCTTCGACCGTGACGGCGGCGTCCTCCCCCTCGCGCTCGTCATCCAGATCGCCGCCGCCATCCCGCTCGCGTTTTTGCTCCGCGCCTTCAGCGGCTACCGCAACAGCTACTTCACCCAGCTCGCCGGCGTGCGCATCCTCGAAGCCATCCGCCTCGAGTACTTCAGCAAACTGCAACGCGTCCCGCTCTCGTTTCTCCAAAGTCGCGCCAGCGGCGATCTGCTCTCCCGCGGTCTCGCCGACACGTCGCAACTGCAATTCACGCTCACGCTCCTCGCCAACGACGGCATCAAACAGCCGATGCAGCTCCTCGGCGCCCTCGGTTTCCTCGTCGCCCAGGCCTTTACCGAACAGGGCGTCGGCGTCGTCCTCGTCGCCCTCGCCGCCGTCCCGCTCACCGTCCTCCCCGTCCGCTACGTCGGCCGCAAGGTCCTCAAGCGCGCCGCGCAGATGCAGAGCCAGCTCGGCGGCGTCACCGCCCAGTTCTCCGAAAACCTCTCCGCCGCCCGCGAGGTCCGCGCCTTCGGCCTCGAGGCCCGCGAGGAATCCCGTTTCGCCGCCGCCTGCCGCGAGCTCATCACCTCGCAGATGAAGATCGTGAAATACGCTCAGGCCCTCACGCCCGCGATCGAGTTCATCTCCGCCATCGGCATCGCCTCCACCCTCGTCTTCGCCTACGTCTACAACGTCCAGCTCCAGGTCTTCGCCGCCGTCGTCGGCGCCCTCTACCTTTGCTACGAACCGATCAAGAAACTCGGTTCGCTGAACAACGAATTGAAACGCGGCACCGCCGCCCTCGACCGCCTCGAGGTCGTCCTCCACGAGCCCGTCACCATCGCCGATCCCGCGGATCCCGTCCCCGTCGGCCGCCTCCGCGGCGACCTCGCCTTCGAAAACATCACCTTCGCCTACCAAACCGACGCCCCCGTCCTCCGCGACGTCACCGTCCGCATTCCCTCCGGCACGGTCTGCGCCCTCGTCGGCCCCAGCGGCGCCGGCAAATCCACGTTCGCCAACCTCGTCCCGCGTTTCTACGAGGCCGCCGCCGGCCGCGTCACGCTCGACGGTCTCGATCTCCGCGCCCTGCGTCTCGCCGATCTGCGCCGCAACATCGCCGTCGTTTCCCAGGACACCGTCCTCTTCAACGACACCATCTACGCCAACCTCCTGCTCGGCCGCGCCGACGCCACCCACGCCGAGGTCGAGCAGGCCGCGCGCGACGCCTTCGCCCACGACTTCATCGTCGGCCTCGACGGCGGCCTCGGCTACGCCACCGTCGTCGGCGAGCGCGGCAACCGTCTCTCCGGCGGCCAGAAACAGCGCATCGCCCTCGCCCGCGCCTTCCTGCGCAACGCGCCCATTCTCATCCTCGACGAAGCCACCAGCGCCCTCGACTCCGACAGCGAGGCCGCCATCCAGGCCGCGCTCAAAAAACTGATGGTCGGCAAAACGGTGCTCATCATCGCGCACCGTTTTTCCACGATCCGCGACGCCACCAAAATCCTCGTCTTCGAGGGCGGCCGCATCGTCGCCGACGGCACCCACACCGAACTCATCGCCGCCAGCGCCCTCTACCGTTCCCTCTACGAACGGCAAACCGCCGCCTGAATCGGAGCATGTCTTCCGGCTTCACCCTTGAGCATCGGACGCATGGCGGTCGCCGGATCGCGCGCCTCCGCGGCTATTCCGCGCTTCCTCGGCTTGGGCTCTCAACTTTCAACCTTCAACTTTCAACCGCGTGAGCTCGCCTGAGCCCCGCATCTTGATCATCCGTCGCCGCTACCTCGGCGACATCGTTCTGCTCGGTTCCGTCCTGCGCAACCTGCGGCTCCATTGGCCGCTCGCTCACCTCACCGTCCTGACCGAGCCTGCCTTCGCCGGCGTGCTCGCGCTCAACCCCGACATCAACGGCGCCCTCTCCTTTCCGCGCAAACTCGGCGACTGGCCGCGTTTCCTTCGCGCCCTCCGTCGCGCGCGTTTCACGCACATCCTCGATTTCGACAACACCGACAAGACCGCCCTCGTCGCCCGCCTCACCTCCGCGCCCGTCCGCGCCACCTTCAACCGCGAGCTGATTCCGTTCCGCTACCCGCGTTTCTACACGCACCGCGCCGACGTCGCGAACGCGTTCTACGATTCGCACCACATCACGGAAACCTACCTCGCCCTCCCCGCCGCCCTCGGCGTGCCGATCGTTTCCCGCGAAGTCCGCCTAGTCCCGCACCCCGAGGATGTCGCCGAAGCCGAACGCCTCGCCCCGCGCGACTACGGCCGCAAGATCCTGATTCATCCCGGCAGCCGCAGCGAACACCGCATCTGGCCGCTCGAGCGTTTCGCCGCCGTCGCCGACCGCATCCAGAACGAACTCGACGCGCAGATCTTCCTCACCGCCGGCCCGCGCGAGACGAAGTTGATCGAAGAGATCCGGCGCCACGCGCACTCGCACCTCGTGATCGCCGACACGCCGCGCACCGTCGGCGCCTTCGCCGCGCTGCTCGCGCAGTTTGATGTGTTCCTCTGCCACGACAGCGGCCCGATGCACATCGCCGCCGCCGTCGGCACACCCGTCGTCGCCCTCTTCAGTTCTCAAAACGCGACCATCTGGCGCCCGCTCGGCGAGCAGCACACGATTCTCCAAACCACGCTGCCCTGCGCCTGCCTCGGCGCCGCGACCCCGACGCCCTGCGTCCCCGGCGATTCCTACCGCAGCTGGTGCGTCCGCCACCTGACCGTCGACCAAGTCTTCGCCGCCGTCTCCACCCGTCTTGGTTTCGTCTAAAGGTCAACCGGGCGGTAAGCGGAAAGCAGAAAGCTGCTGTCCAGCGCGCGAGCGCCGCTCCGCCGCGTAACAGTCCGCGCGAAGGCCTCGAATGCGTCCTGCACCGCCTACCTCCATCGCCGCAGGCGTACTGAAATTTCGGCCGGCGCACCTTCCCGAAACTCCCGGTGAACTTCGCTGGTCATTAGCAGTGATCGGCGAAGCCGACACCGTCGGCTCGGCTCGAGAATTCGCATCAATTGAATTCTGGAGCATCGGCATCTATTACACATGCCAGTTATTACTTAAACAGCCATCCATGAGCTGATTACGATACATGTTGGCCCACTTAAAATTGCAGCGTCGGGATTCATTACACATCACGATTAACATGCAAGTATCTTATAATAAGCTACTTCCGACCTAATCCGCCTGGACAAACGACGGGCTACCTCAAGCCGACTTGACGCTTTCGTGTCTATCCCGGATGTGAATCGGACGCCGTAATCGATTCTACAATATTCTTAACTAACTGACCCCAAGGTTTTTAAACACGCTTCTGCGCCCGTCTTGAACCAGATAGGCACGGCAGGTGCTTTGTCACACTCGCGAGAAACAGTCGACGACCGATTGGCCTCCAATTCCTATCCCGAAAAAATTGAAGTACTTGAAAACACGATTCCTAGCTCTAGCGATAGCCTCCCTTGTCATTAACACTCTCCACGCAGCCACTGTTGCTTGGAATTCAGGAACGAGTGAGTGGACATATACGGACCGGGTGACTGGTGGAAGTTTCAGTGGATCCGGTTGGCTTGCGGGTCTTGCCGATGGTGGCTCAGGAGCGGGCCACACGACGAGTCTCTACATTGATTCCAATAGCAACACAACTTGGTGGTTCGGTCAGAATAATGAATCTGGCTACAGCGACTTCTACCTTTCCTTGCCGAGTACTTTCGAAGTCGTTGGTGCAACCTTAAGCACCACTCGGACAATCGCGAATCTGGGTGGCGGTATATTCCACTTTTCCAACGACTACACGCTGGACGCATCGGTTCTAGCCTTGAACGGCACCGCGCTGAATCATACATTCAGTGTTACTAGCGGCCGTGTTGTTTCTGCTTCGGCGAATGCAGTTCCTGATGCCGGCTCTACAGCCCTCTTGTTGATGAGTGTTGGGCTCCTCGGTTTTGCCGCTTCAAAGCGGAAGCAGCGTAGGCACTGATCCTTACCTTGGCTCTTTTGACGACGCGACCCCCCTCCGGGGGTCGCGTTTTTTTATTCGCTCAGTAAGAGGTTGCGTTGTGATAAGGGGTCACGTCCGGAATCCGGAATTTCGCGCAGGATAGCGAGCGTGCATCGAAGTGCCGCTATCGGGTGCTCCCATCTTTAACCGCTCCGCAAGCCATACCTTTGGGATTCTGGATTCCGGACCTGACCCTAGGCCGCATCCCTCTTCAGTTCGCAAAACGCGACCACCTGGCGCCTGCTCGGCGAACAGCACACGATTTTGAGGACGACGCTGCCCTGCGCCTCTCTCGGCGCCGCGACCCTGACGCCCTGCGTCCTAGGCGACCCCTACCGCAGTTGGTGCGTCCGCCACCTGACCGTCGACCAAGTCTTCGCCGCCGTCTCCGCCCGCCTCGGCTTCGTCTGAAGTCCAACGGGGCGGTACTCCGAAATCACCAAGCTGCCAGACAGCGCGCGAGCCGCCCCGGCTTGCAAACGCCCGGGCGAAGGCCGCGAACGAATCCTCCGCCGCTGACCCTATATGGCGCGACCAAGGGGTCACATCCGGAATCCGGAATTTAGCAGATGAAACCAAGTGCGCAGCAAAGCGACGCGAGCGGTCGCCCTGATCGCAACCGCTCCGCAAGCCATACCTTTTGGGATTCTGGAATCCGGACCCGACCCCATGGCCGCACCGATCAGGCCGGGCTCCGACGGCGCCCGATTCGATTCTATTTTCTGTAAGGATCGGGGGCGGGTTGCATCTAACAGTGCGTCTACCCGCATGAAACCCGAAGAACAGCATGACCTTTTCGCCCGCTGGCTGGCGGAACATGCCGCCGTGCTGCACCACGTGGCCAACGGTTTTGCGGAAGGCGCGGACCGCCATGACCTGCTGCAGGAACTTCTGCTGGCGCTCTGGCGGGCGGTGCCCGCCTATCGCGGCGGGGCGCAACCCTCGACCTACATCTACCGGGTGGCGCACAACGCGGCGCTGACGTGGAAGCGTTCCGAACGCAATTACCGCCAGCGGGTGGACCGCTTCGAGGCCGATGTCCTGCGCGCGACGCAGGCCGAGCCGGCCACGGCGGCGCGGGAGCACGAGACGCTCGCGTGGCTCTACGCCCATATCCGCCGGCTGCCGCCCGTGGACCGCTCGCTGATTTTGCTCCACCTCGACGGCGTGAGCTATGCCGACATGGCCGCCATCCACGGGCTCACCGAAAGCAACGTCGGGGTACGGCTCAACCGGCTGAAACAGAAACTGACCGACGCCCTGCAGGAGATTTCCCATGAACTTCGCTGACCTCGAAAAGACCTGGCATTCGCCCTTCAACCGGCCCGACCCGGCCGCCCTCGAACTCTTGAAACAATCGTTCCTCCGCGAACACGACCGCCGCCGGCGGGCGCACCGGCGCTTCCTCTGCATCGTGACGGGCGTGCTCGCCGTCATCACCCTGCGCGGCCTCGGCGTCGCGCTGTGGTCGCACGACCGCGGGCAGATCGATTTCGCGCGCGAATGGGGCGCGGTGCTTTTCCTCCTGCTGCCGTGGGTGGGCGTGATCGCGATCGCGCGGCATCTGTCGCGGCATGATCGCGAACACGGCGCGGCGCGGACGATTGCCGACGGCCTCCGCGCGCTCCTGGCCGAGAATCGGGTGAGTCGGCTGCGGCTTCGCATCGCCGCCGGGCTGCATCTCGCCGCCCTGTTCATGCTGCCGGTCGTGGTCCATCAACTGCGCGCGATGGGCAAAGCGGGGGACGAGATTTTGCTGCCGGCCTTCGTACTCTGGCCGCTGATCGCCGCCGGTATTCTCGCCGCCCTGTGGCGGCATGATCGACGCAAGCTCGAGCCGCGCCGGCGGGAACTGGAAGAGCTGCTGAAGTCCTACGAGTAACCACCGTCCGGCAGCCGCCTTTTGTCATGAAATCCCGAACCATCGCCGTCCTTTCACTACTGTTGGCTTTGATCCCGCTGCACGCGGTCCCGGCGGGAGCGCCGGCCGAAGCCGATGTCCTGCTGTCCCGCCATCGCGCGGCAACCGGGGGCGAGGCGGCTTGGGCCGGCATCCGCACCCGCCGGGCCAGCGGCTGGATCGAGCGCAACCGCGCCAGGGTTCCGTTCGTGCAATCCCAGCAAGCGCCGAACCGGCTGCGCATGGAAATTTTCTTCCCACAGCCCGGCACGCTGGCGCAGGGCTACGACGGCACCGCGGCCTGGGTGCTGCATCCGGCGCAGGGCGGCCGCAAGCCGGCCGGTCGCGAACGGGCGGCGCTGGCCGCGGCGGCCTGGCTGTGTCCCACGGAGCATCTCACGGACATGTTCGCGGTCCGTCGCGCCGGCGGCCCCCGCACCGTCGAAGGTCGTCCGATGCTGACGCTGCAATTGGGCGAAAAGGCCGGCGGACCGCTCGAAACCTGGTTCTTCGATGCGGACACCGCCCTGTTGGCGCGGATCGAGAAGACCGTGGATGCCGGACCGCAGGGCCTCGTGCCGGTGACACAGCTTTTCGAGGATTTTCGCACGGTGGACGGATTGACCCTGGCGTTTCGCATCCGGACCCGGCTGCCGACGACGGAGTCGGTGCTGCAATTCGAGCAGGTCGAGCACAACGTCGCTTTCCCGGACGGTTTTTTCGCCGCTCCCTTCTGAGCCATGCCGAGCCTCCTCCGGGTACTCGTTGGCGGGGCCCTGGCATTCCTCGCGGCAAGGCTGACCGCGGCGCCGCTGTCCCCGGGAACCGCCGACCGGATCGCCCTCGCCGCTCAAGCCGGAATGGTACAGCGACACCTCCCCGGTCTGGCGGTGGCGGTTGTTCGACACGGGGAGGTGGTCTGGACCGGCTGCCATGGTCTCGCCGATCTGGAGAATGAAATTCCCGTGGAGCTACGGACGGTGTTTCGCTTTGCCTCGGTCACAAAGGCGATCACCGCCGTGCAGACCATGCGACTCGTCGAGTCGGGCCGCCTCGCGCTGGAGACACGGGTGACGTCGGTCCTGCCGCCGGGTGAAGGCGTGCCGGCCGCGCCGATTACGGTGCGCCACTTGTTGGCGCACCAAAGCGGCCTGCGGCACTACCAACCGCGGGCCGAACGCGAGCCGCTGGTCCACCATCGCCGGCTGGCGGACGCTCTGCGGGCCAAGGCCGCAGACCCCCTGCTCGCCGCGCCGGGGGAGAAATTCATCTACACGACGCACGGCTACATGCTGCTCGGCCGGGTGCTGGAGGAAGCCTCGGGACTCGACTATGCGGAGCTGATGCGCACGGACCTGTTTGCCGCCGCGGGGATGGCCACCGCCCAGGTGGATGATTGCTACCGGTTGATCCCGCGCCGGGCACGGGGCTATTTCCGATCGGCGAACGGCGAGTGGCGCAATTCCAGTCCGGCCGATTTGAGCGACAAGACCGCCGGGGGCGGCCTGTGCGGAACGATCGAGGATCTGGCGGCGTTCACCGCGGCCCTGCAGCGCCCAGGTTTGGTGTCCGCCGACTCGAAGGCCCAAATGTGGACTGCGCAGTCTCTGGCGGACGGCACGGCGACGCCCTACGGCCTGGGTTGGAGTGTCGGGCGTTGGCGCGAGCGTCGCGAAATTCTTCATGCCGGATCGCAACCCCAGGTAAGCAGCCTCCTTTGGCTGCTGCCGGATCAGGGACTCGCCATCGTGATGCTCGGCAACTTGGAGCAGGTGAACTTCGTGTCGTTGGCGCGGCAGCTCGCCGATATCGTGATGGAAGACAGCGCGCCTTGAGGGCAACTCGCCGGTCAGCTTACCGAGGGGGTCATGTCGCAACTCGCAACTCGGCACCGCTCCATCCCGTTTCCCGCGAGTGTTGCTTCTCAGACGACCGAGTTGCGAGTTGCGACACGACCCCGTCCGGCTGCTTCTATTTAATCGTTTTGGGATTATTTACCAAGAACCGCCTTAAGGCATCTCGAATCGTCGTCCGTATCTGCTGTTGGATGGCCAGAGGAAAATCCCCGTTTTCCAGCACAGGTGAGAATTCCCCATCTCCAAAGTTCAGAGTCATCTGAGGATTTCTTGAGGGATTGATCACCAAAATCAACGACTGGAGTTCACCACTGTCTCGATTGGATTCCGACAAAACGAGCCGGGCATGGCCGACTTCATTTATCGTGATACGAGGAGCATCATATAAAAACGTTAGCCGTTCCTTCCGTGTTCCGACGAGGCCCAATTCACCAACGGGACCTCCTTTGTATGGATAGGCAATCGGCATTGGTGAAGGTGTGGGTGCTACAATATCGACCTCACCTTTAATATCTGCAATTTGCCGATCAAACTCCTGAAGGACAAAGAGGATGTATTTTCCCCATTTGAGTTCGAATTCCTTGGCGCGACGAATTGCTCCTTCATCCTGCTCCCTCTTAGCAAACTCACCGCGCACGCGTGCAGCCTCTAGATCGTTCAAAATAGATGTGTTTTCTGCCGGCGCCTTTTCAGCCATCCGTCGAGCGTCTTGAGCTACCATCAGCCGTCTATCCACATCAGAAGCATACATTCGAGACTGATACTCGAGCTGTTCTGCCATTTGTCTTGTGAGCGTCGTTGATTCTTTTGAACCAGCACGTTGCCGGATCCCTTGCCAAAGGGCGCCGCTAGCGGCCAATACCGCTCCAATAAAGATGATGATTACCGGCAAGTATTCAGAGAGGCTTTTCACATCGGTTCCTTAGCACTCTGAGTGAAAAAAAAGCCCTGACTAACAGCCGCCGGCCAGCGGTGCAGCCGGACGGGGTCAGGCCGAAACACGTAACATATCGCGCCTCACCGCGACGCGCTGGGCGGCCTGCCCCCGAGACTACTGCTTCCTTCGGAAAAGTGCGCGCCCGGTCATGGATCACCATGATCACCGGCGTGCCCTGGTTCGAGGGATAGAGCGGGCAGTTTTTGGCGAACCCCTCCCGGATCCGATCGAACGTGGAATCCAGTTTCCCATAGGTTGGAAACAAAACCTTCGCCGTACCCTGATTTCCTGATTTCCAGATTCTCGGGCTCCGGTTCAAACGCATCCGGAACCCACGATATCAGGTTCGAACCCTCCCGGGCGCCTCACTGCTTCCTCCAACGCCTGGCGTGTTCGCGCTGAGCCTCCGAGAAACCACCCGAAGTCATCTACCCCCACGTTCCCATGTCGCTCCCCGCTTCCCTGCGCCCGTCCGTCCTCGCCCTCCTCTCACTCGGCGCGAGTCTTGCCTCCCCCGCCCTCGCCACCGGCCACTGGCCCAACTGGCGCGGCCCGGCCGACAACGGCCACGCCGCCGGCGCCAATCTCCCGCCCAAAATCGACGCGGCCCAAGTGCGCTGGAAAACCCCGTTGCCCGGCAAGGGCTCGTCCACGCCCATCGTCTGGAACCAGCGCATCTATCTCACCGCCCCGCACGAGGGCAAAGACGCCGTGCTCGCGTTCGACTGGTCCGGCCGACTCCTCTGGCAGACCCCGCTCGGCACCGAGTCGCCCGGCCGCCACCGCAACGGCTCCGGCAGCAATCCTTCGCCCGTCACCGACGGCCAACGCCTCTTCGTCACCTTCAAGAGCGGCAACCTCGCCGCCCTCGATCTCGACGGCAAACTCCTCTGGCAAAACGACCTCACCGGGAAATTCGGCCCGGTGAAACTCTTCTGGGACTTCGGCACTTCGCCCGCCCTCACCGAAAAATTCGTCGTCATGGCGCGCATGCACGAGGGCGACTCATGGCTCGCCGCGTTCGACAAACAGACGGGCGAACTCCGCTGGAAGACCGCCCGCAACTACGCAACGCCCCGCGAGGTCGACAACGGCTACACCACCCCGCTCGTCATCCGCCACGCCGGCCGCGAAGCGCTCCTCACCTGGGGCGCTCAGCACCTCACCGCCCACGACGCCGCCGATGGCAAACTGCTCTGGTCCTGCGGCGGCTTCAACCCCGACTCCACTGCGCTCTGGCCGGCCGTCGCCACGCCCGTGGTGGTCGGCGACATGGCCATCGTGTGTTTCGGCCGCGCCGACAAGGGCGCGCCGCGCCTGCACGGCATCAAGCTCGGCGGCAGCGGCGATGTGACCGCCACCCACCGCGTCTGGTCGCGCGAGGACATCGGCGCCTTCGTACCGACCCCGGCGGTGTATCAGGATCGCGTGTACGTTTTGAGCGATCGCGGCCAGCTCGACTGCCTCGACCCGCGCACCGGCAAGACCCTCTGGAGCGGCACGCTGCCGCGCACGAAATCGAATTTCTACACCTCGCCCTTGATCGCCAACGGGATTCTCTACGCCGCCCGCGAGGACGGCGAGACCTACGCCGTCCGCATCGAAAAGGGCTTCGAACTGCTCGGCGAAACCAAGTTCGACGACCGCGTCATCGCCTCCTTCGTCGCCGCCGGCGACCGCCTCTTCATTCGCGGCGCCTCTCACCTCTACTGCGTGGCCAACCCGTAACCCGGCCGCCCGCCGGACTGGAAAAACCACGTTTGGGTACGGACCGGCAAGGGTCAGTCCGATGCACGCTGATTCTGTCGCGAGATGAGGCCCCGAACTGCGCCCGGGTGCCTCACCTTGAGCGTCGCTGCGATCCATCCGTACGGTACGACAATGGAGCGGCGGAGTTCTTCGGCGATCGCTGATTTCCAATCGGCGCCTTTCGCTGAATTTCGGGCGTCGCCCAAGCTCTTGCCCGCCTCGGGCTAGGCGGCCTCCGGCGCGTGTTGCCCGTGCGCGGATTTCAATTCGGCGATTTCAGATCACACCACTTCGGGGCCCAAGCACGACCGTTCCCGGGAGACCCGCGAGCTTCGGTGGCCAGCATCAACGATCAGCGAACAAACCCGACGACGCCCGTTGTTTCGGCTTCTTCACCTTGGTTGGGGATCAAAAGGAAAAGTCCACGGGAGCAGGTCCGGGACACGGGAGTCGCCGATCGTAGCCCCGCTTCGGCTCGATGCCGGCGGCCCAAGGACCGCGGCGGGGAAACGCGAACAGTTCAGGCGCGAGCGCGACGGAATCGCGCGACGGCACCCAACCCGCCCGCGGCGGCCAGCAGGAGCACCACGACGGATTGCGTTTCGGGTACACCCGACGGGGGCGGGGTGACGACTTGCAAGATCGAGGGGACAATCGTCGAGGCCGCGCCGGCGGAGAACGTCGTGAAATCGCTGAACTGGTGAACGAATTGTCCGGTCGGAGCCGAAGCGTAGTCGTTGAGCGTTTGCTGGAAAACAAGCGGCCCCACGCCGACACCGAAGACATAGTAGCCGCTGTTCCTCAATGCCTGGCTCGCGGCGATCGCGCTGCCCGCGGGGTTTACGAACGGCCGATTGGGGTTGCCGTCGGTGATCAGCAACACGGCCCCCGTGGCCCCGCTGCGGCCGTAAGTGTCCAACACGGTACCGGCCAGCGAGAACGCGGCCGCATGGTTGGTCTCTCCTTGGACTTGGAAAGTAGCATCCAAAGCCGCGGCGATTTGCGCGGGGTCGCCCGACAGCGGCAGGCGCATGAGGGCATTGGTGCCAAAATCAACCAACGCCACCCGCGTCTCCGTTGGCGAAACCGGCAGACCATTGACGATGGACTGCACCGCGTTTTTCTGCCGGTCGAAATCGGCGGGGGCGATACTGCCGCTGCCGTCGAAAAGGATGACCAAATCGAGAGGCGTATAGGGGCCGGCGAAGCCGGCGGCGGGAGCCAGAGTCAGCAAGGCAAACAACTTCAGGAAGCGCACGTTCGTGGGGGGGTTGGGGGAACGAAACGAACCCATTCCCGAGGACCGGGTTTGTCAATCCGGCTGGCGGCGGCCCGCAAGACCGTAAGTGCAGACTGCCCCCTGGGGCTGAACCCACCCGTTTCCCACTTTCCCGATTTTCCCACCTTCCGCTTTCGCGCCGGATTTTTCTAACTTCCCGGCATGCGCATCCGCCCCGGCTTCCGGCGTCTGGCCTTCGCGCTTTTGGCCGCCCTCGCGCTGTCGGCCTGTGTGCAAGTGCGGCACGTGGACGACGCGCAGTTGCCGGCCGCGTGGCAGCGGGAGATCGAGCGCGTCGCCGCGTTTCGCGATCCCACCGGCCGCTTTAAAGACGCCGGCCAAGCCCTCGACAGCCGGGGCGCCGTCAATCCCACCCGTCTGGCCAATGTCTTTTTCCCCGGCCACCTCGACCGGCGTACCGCCGTCGATACCGCGGTCCTGGCTTGGAACGGCTCCGACAAGCTGACGGTCGCGTTGCGCCACGGGGAGCGCACCGTGATGGAGCGAATCTTCGCGGCGGAGGTGGATCGCCCGGGCGGCTGGCTCAACGTCGGCCCGATCGAAGTGAAGGAAACCGAGAAATTCGGCGCGCTTGCCTCGACGCAAAGTGCCCACCTCGCCCTCGGCACCGACGGCGCACTCTACCTGAAGGTGCGCACCCAAGCCGCCGGCGTTGTCCTCTTTGTTCCCGCCGCCGGCACCGTATCCCGCTGGACCCGCTTTCCTGCCGCCACCCCCTGACGACCCACCCATCGTCCGATTTTCAAAGCCCTTTCCGGCCCGACCCCATCGGCATCACCGCATCGGACGGCCCCCATCCGCTCACCCGTCCGCGTGCGCGGCCTTCGCGTCTTCGATTTGCGTTTCCCGCATCCCGGCGGCCACCGGGCGCGCGCTGACATGCAGCTGCCTTGACCCTTCGCCTCCACTCGCAATCGTCGCCCTCCGGCCCTCGATGATCCGCGTCCCCGCACCACCTGAATTTGCCCTCCCTGCGGCGTGGCGTGCCCGATTTGTCCTGCCGGCGGCATTGGTTTTGTTGGCTCCGGCCCTGCATGCGGCCGGAGCCCCGGCGGGCGCAGCCGGCAATTCGCCTCTCCTGAAGCTCGGTCGCTTCGAAGTCCGGCCCCATCTTTCCTACTCGCTCCAATACGAGGAAGGCGTGCTGACCAGCCCCGGCGACGCCGACTCCACGTTTGTCGAATCGTTCTCCCCCGGCGTGCTGGTTCTGCTGGGGCAGAAGTTGACCGCGGACTACTCCGCCGACGTGAAGATGTACTCCGGCGGCGGCTTCCAGGATTCCATCGACCACGACCTCCAGGTTTCCGTCAACCAACCGGTCGCCGGTGCGATGCTGACCGGCTCGCAAAGTGTGTCGCTCAGCTCCCGGCCCTCGCTCGAGACCGGCCGGCAGACCGAGATTTTGGCCGTGGTTTCCTCGCTCTCGGGCGGCCTGCCCGTCGGCAACAAGCTCTCCCTCGTCGGTTCCGTGAACCAATCCCTCCAGTTCGTCAAAGCGTTGCCGGATTCGAGCTCATGGAACGGCAACGCTTCCGCCAGCTACAATTCCGGCCGCAGTTGGGTCGCTTCCGCCGGCATCACTTCCGGCTACAGCGCCGTGTACAAGAGCCCGGATACGTTTTTCATCGGCCCTCAGGTTTCCCTGAATTGGCAGCCCGCGGCAAAGTTCTCCCTCGCCCTGTCCGGATCCCTCAACGATCGGGAAATCCTCGGCGGCACCCGGGATCGCCAATTGACGCCGGCCTACAACGTCGGCGCCACGTACTCCCCGTTTTCCCATACTTCCGTCGGATTCACCGGTAACCGCACCGACTCGCCCTCGCTGCTCGGCGGCCAATCGCTGGAGTCCACCCAGTTCGGCGTGTCCCTCCAGCAACGCCTCCTCGGGCGCCTGCGGACCAATCTCGGCTTCACCTACGGCCTCTCGAAATTCATCACCACCGTCGAAGCCGGTCCGCCGTCCCGCCGCGACGACCTCTACACTTACCAGGTCGGCGTCTCGCTGCCGGTGGTCCGCCGGGGCAGCGTTTCCCTGGACTATCAGCGCAGTATCAACGCGTCGAATGCCCCCGGCTTCGACACCGACAGCACTTCGATCGGCTTCAGCGCCTCCTATCGCTACTGAAACCGCGACGCCCGTTTCCGGCCGGCTCGCCGTCCTGCGCGCCCGGTCCCCACCCTCGAAACCCCTCTTCGACCTCGTAGTTCCCCTCCTTGCCGAATCGTCCTTCGCCGCCACGGTGAAACGATTTACCCGTCCCATGAATTCCAGTTCCCCCCCGGCGCCATCGGGATCCATCTTGGCTGAAATCGCTCGCGCACTCCGGGCCCCCGAACTGCGCGCGTGGTGGGTGGCGACGGGCGCGCTCGTTTTGCTCTTCTCGCCGTTCCTTTTCCGGCTCTTCCGCTTCGCGCTCGACAGCAACCTCTACTCCCACATCCCGCTCATGCCGGTCATCGCCGGCTACCTCATTTGGCAGGACCGCGATCGGCTGCCGCCGCATCATCGGCCGCTGCCGCGCCTCTGGGCCGGCGCCGCCGCCGCCGCTGGCGCCGCGCTTTCCGGCGTGTACGTATTCTGGCGCTGGCGCGGCGAAAGCCTGTCGCCCACCGACACCATGGCCATGACCACCGGCGGCTTCCTCCTCCTCTTCCTCGCCGCTTGCCTCGCTTTCCTGGATGCCGGCCGCATGCGCCAGCTGGCGTTCCCCCTCGGTCTGCTCGTTTTCATGGTCCCGTTTCCCGACGCCGTCGAATCCGGCATCGAGACCGTCCTCCAGCACGGCTCGGCCGAAGTGGCGTACGTGCTTTTCGAGATCACCGGCACGCCCCTCTTCCGCAACGAGCTCATCTTCCAGTTGCCCAACATCACGCTCGAGGTCGCCCCGCAGTGCAGCGGCATCCATTCCACGCTCGCCCTGTTCATCACGAGCCTCGTGGCCGGACACCTTTTTCTCCGCTCCCCGGGCCACCGCGCGATTCTCTCCCTGCTCGTGATTCCCCTGGCTTTTGTGCGCAATGGCTTCCGTGTCTTCGTGCTCGGGGAACTCTGCGTCCGGATCGGCCCCGAGATGATCCACTCCTTCGTCCACCACCGCGGCGGCCCGCTCTTCTTCGCCCTGTCGCTCATCCCTTTCTCCCTCGTCCTCTTTTTCCTCGTCCGCCGCGAACGTATCCGGTTTGCGGTTACCCCTGCCCAGCCTTCCGCCTAACATGAGCCTTACCCGCCTCCCCCGCCTCGCCTTCGTGCTCGTCGCCGCCGCCGTTTTGGCCGTCGGCCCGGGCTGCTCCAAAGACAGCAAGAAAACCCGCGCCCTCCAGCAGGCGCGCACCTACGTCGCCGCCGGCGAATACGACAAAGCCGAGCTCGAATTCAAAAACGTCCTGCAAATCGAGCCCGGCAACGCCGACGCCCTCGCCGGTCTCGGCGTGATGTTCTTCGAACAGGGCCGCGTCAGCTCCGTCTTCCCGCTGCTCTCCCGGGCCAAGGACGTCCAACCCAACAACCTCGCCGTCCGCACGAAGCTCGGCATGTTCTACCTCGCCGCCGGCAAGCCCGCCGAAGCCTCCGCCGAAGCCGAATTCGTGCTCCGCGCCGATCCGAAACAATCCGACGCCGCCCTCCTCCTCGCCTCGGCCGCCTTCAAGCCCGAGGACGTCGCCAAAGCCCGCGCCACCCTGTCCGCCCTGAGTACCTCAGGCACGGCACCGGTGAAAACCGCGCTCGCCCTCCTCGAACTGCGGGAAAACAAAGCGCCCGCCGCCGCCAAACTCGTCGAGGAGGCCATCGCCCTGGCCCCGAAATTCAGCGACGTCTACGCCGTGCAGGCCCTGCTGCAATTCGCGGCCAAAAACACCGCCCAAGGCGAAGCCGCCCTGAAACAGGCCGCCGAATTCGCCCCGCCCCGCTCCATCCACCCGCTCCAGTACGCTCGCTTCAAGGTCCAGACCGGCGATCTCCCGACCTCCCGCTCCGTCCTCGAAGGCGTCGCCAAAAAGACCCCCGACTACCTGCCGGCCCTGCTCGCCCTCACGCAGCTTTACTCAGGCGAAGGCAAGCGGGCCGAAGCCGAAGAGACGCTCGCCAAAGTCCTCGCGCGGGACGCCTTCCACCCCGAAGCCATTCTTCTCAGCGCCCAGCTCAAGATGGCGAAAGGCGAATTGGCCAAGGCCATCGAGGACCTCGAACGCGCCCGCAATACCTTCCCGAAAATGCCCGAACTGCATTTCCAGCTCGGCGTCGCCTACGCCAACAAGGGCGAGGCCGACCGGGCCATCGAGAGCATCCAGCAGACCCTCGCCGGCGCCCCGGACCACACCGACGCCAACCTCCTCTACGCCGCCCTGCACCTGCGCAAAGGCGAAGCCGGCACCAGCGTCACCCAACTCAAGAAATTGCTGCAGAAGCAACCCCAGCAGCTGCGGGCCTGGCTGATGCTCGCCGACGCGCTGCGCACCCAGAACGACCTGCCCCAGACGCTGCTCGTCTATGACCAGATCGACAAGATGGTCCCCGGCAACCCGCAGACCGCACTCATGCGCGGCCTCGTGCTCATGCAGCAAAACAAACGGCCCGACGCCCGCGCGGCTTTCCTCGACGCCCTCAAGCGCAACGCCGACTTCGCTCCGGCCGAGGAACAGCTGATCAACGTCGACCTCGCCGAACGCAAATTCGACGACGCCCGGGCCCGCGTCGATGCCCGGATCAAGAAACAGCCCGACAACGCCGAAAACCACCTGCTGCTGGCCCGCGTCTGCGCCGCCCGCAACGACCTCAAGGGCGCCGAAGCCGCCCTCGACGAGGCGATCCGGCTCCGCCCCGACGCCCCCACCCCCTACCTGCTGCTCGCCAATCTCTACCTCGCCTCGAACCAGCAGGACAGCGCCCTCGTCAAACTCGAGCAGGTGATCGCGAAAGATCCGAAAAACACCCAGGCGCTCATGACGGCCGCCACCATCCACGACGGCCGCAAAAACGGCGCCAAGGCCCGCGAATACTACGAGAAAATCGTCGAGGCCAACGCCAAGTTCGCCCCCGCCCTCAACAACCTCGCCTACCTCTACTCCGCCAACCCGAACGACCTCGAGAAAGCCTTCGAGCTCGCCCAGAAGGCGCGGGAATTGCGCCCGCAGGATCCGAACATCGCCGACACCCTCGGCTGGATTTTGTATCAACGTAAACAATACCCCTGGGCCGCCACGGTCCTGCAGGAAGCCGCCGACAAACTCTCGACCAACGGCGAAGTCCAGTACCACCTCGGCATGGCCCAGTACATGATCGGCAACGAAGCCGGGGCCGCGGCCTCGCTGCAGAAGGCGGTCGACTCCAAACAGGAATTCGTCGGCCTCGCCGAGGCGCGGGAACGGCTCGCCCTTCTGCGCATCGATGTGGCGAAACTCCCCGCCGCCGAACGCGGCAAACTCGCGCAATCGCTGGCCGCCCGCGCCGACGACCCCGTCGCGCTCTTCCGTCTGGGCCGTCTGCACGAACTCGAAAAGGACCTGCCCCGCGCCGCCGCCGCCTACGAAGCGGGCCTCAAGATCAGCCCGAAGAGCGTCCCGATCACCCTCCAGCTGGCCGCGGTTTACCGCGCCCGCGACGAAAACACCAAAGCATCCGACCTGCTCAAGGCTGCGCGGAAATTCGCCCCGGACGATCCGGAGGTCGCCAATGGCCTCGGCCAGCTTGCCTTCGCCTCCGGAGACTACGCCTGGGCCTACACACTCGCCCAAGAGGCCCTCCAACGACGGGCCAATACCCCGGATTTCCTCTACGATCATGCCCGTTCGGCATTCGCCGTTGGCCGTCTCGCCGAAGCGGAAAACTCCTGGGCGTCCTTCCTCAAAATCGAGTCGAACTCCGCCCGCTCGGCCGAAGTCCGCCGCCATCAGGAACTGGGTGCGATCGCACGGGGAGAAGTCTCCCGCGCGGGTGCGGCGGAAAAAATCGCCGCAGCCCTTAAATCAGAGCCCGAAAGTGCTGTAACACTTTTATCCTCAGCTGTTTGGCAGCTTTCCAAGAACGATGTCTCCGGGGCCCAAAAACACCTCGAAAAGGCCGTCGTCACCTACCCGACACTGGCCCCCGCCCGAAAGCACCTGGCCCTGATCTACGCCCGCGATCCCAAGAATGTCGAAAAAGCTTACGAACTCGCGATGAAGGCCCGCGAGACGATGGTCGATGATGCGGACCTGCGCCGGGCGATTGCTATCTTGCTCTACCACAAAGGAGAATACAACCGGGCCCTTTCCGCCCTGCGCGAATTCACTTCCCGCCAGACCACCGATGCCGAGCTTTTCTACTATGAGGGACTCACCCTACAGAAGCAGAAGAATACCCCAGCGAGCCTGAAAGCCCTGCAGAAAGCGTTGGAACTCAACCTCAAAGCGGAATTGGCGGCCGACGCCCGCAAGATCCTGGCGGAAGCCGCAAAGGCACAATAAATTATTCATCAATGATTTCCAAATCAATCGACACCTCAAATCTTCCCCCCACGGCGACCCGTTAACTCCGCACCCGGGCGCTCTGTCGGATTACCTTACATATTTGAATCACTGCCCCGGGTCCGGCCCCTCCCAGAAGAAAACTAACTTTCTTAACTCGTTATTCCGTAAATGCTTCAGCTAAGCATTTCGCGAGTTGGCACGAGGTTCGCTTAAGAGAGGGCGTCAGTCAAAAATCGAAAAGTAATCCAACATGAACAAAAACTATATCAGCCTCCTTGCCGCCGGCCTCTTCGTTGGCGCGCAAGCCATGGCCGTCCCGACGAACATCACGATCGCGGACAAAGCGCCGGACTTCAACGGCTTCACGGGTAACGGTTCCACCTCGGCGGCCGGCAGCACGTCCATCGCGGGCGGCAGCGGCTTGGCCACCAACAACAATCGCGAAGACAACGAGACCGAGCGCGTCGGTTCCTTCGCTTCCATCGCCGGCCAGCAGTGGGACATGGAAGGCTTCATCCTCGATGCCGATGCCAAGAAGCTCTTCATCGTTGCCGGCTACGACCTCCTGAACGGCCTCCACGGCGGCCGCCCCGGTGACCTTTTCATCAAGGTCGGCGGCGCCGAGCCCACGGGCGCGCCCACGACGAACACCAATCTGATCCAGAACGGTATCGCGTCCTCCGGCTACACGAGCCCCTACAATTACAGCTACGCGGTCGATCTGTCCCTCAAGAACAGCTACACCGGCGGTACCTACGGCACCAACGTCGCTTCCTTCGGTTCCTCGGTCTCGGTGTACGATCTGAATGCCGCCACGAGCCTGAACACCACGCTCAACGACACCTTCCGCTCGAATCCGTGGAAATTCAGCAACGTCTCCGGTAACTCGGTCGACGCTTCGTACGGCACGGGGGTCACCTACACGACGGGCCTCGCCAATCCGTTCGGCCAAGGCTTCCAAGGCACCTCCCACAACGTGCTCGAGATCGACATCTCCTTCCTCGGCACCATCGCTGCGGGCACCAACGTTTGGTTCTCCTACACGATGGAGTGCGGCAACGACTCCCTCAAGGGTTTCACGAACGCCGGCTTCCGTCAGGTTCCTGACGCCAGCATGAGCGCTCTTATGATCTCCCTTGGTCTCGCCGCTCTGTCCTTCGTCGGCTTCAAGCGCCGTCGGGCCTGAGTAGACTGATTCGGAATCAGGTTTGCTTTTCGATTAACCCGCCGACTTAACCGTCGGCGGGTTTTTCTTGGTATATAATTTGCATCCCCGGCTGCCCATAGTCCCTCTCTCACTGTGAACGCTCTCCCCCTGCTCCGGTCCACCGTAGCCCGCCGTTTCGCCCTGCTCGCCGTCGGCGTTGTCCTGTTCGCCGGAAACTCCGCCCGTGCCCAGCTGATTACCCATCGGATCACGATTCAGCCGATCCAGATCACCAACGTCGGCGCCACCGTCGTCGGCAATGCCTCCCTCTCTCTTTTCGAAGCGGCCACCGACAAGATCTGGGCCCAGGCCGGGATCGATATCCAGTACAACTCCTGGATCACCTACGCCAGCAACACCTTCATCAATGCGACAAACCCGGCTTCCGGACAGGCCAGCAGCCTCGCACAACTGACGACCAATAACGCCGCCTTCCCGTGGAACAGCCTCCCGACCACGGTCGTCCGGATGTTTTTCGTCAACACGATCGACGGTAACGTCAATATCCTGGGCGTCTCCCACCAAAATTACGTCCCCGAATTCTACAATCCGGCCGGCGGCCAGATTTCCTCCGCCTCCAATGGTATTTTGATCGCAAACCGAACTTTCACCCTCGGGTACATCGACACGATCGCCCATGAATTGGGCCACATGCTCGGTTCGGACCATGAGAACAACAACGCGTTCAGCCAAAGCGGACGCAACCTGATGCTGGAAAGCCCGACTTCGTTCCCGACCAGCATCTCCAACATTTTTCCCGACGGCAACGACTCCTCCCAGCTGACCGCCGATCAGAAAACAGCCGCCAAGTACTACCATTTCGCCGTTCCGCTCCCGGTAAACCAGCAATACACCTACACCGCCGTCCCCGAACCCGCGCACATCGCCGTTGTCGCCGGTGCTCTCGTCTTGGCCGCCGGCCTCTACCGCCGTCGCCGCGCCGCTCGCGGCTGACGTCGGTTCCCGGGCGGGCAAGCCGCCGCCGAACTCCTGCCTGGTTGCGAGCTTGGCTTTATGACCGCGGGATTCACGGAATCTCACGGGCAATAAATGCCTTATCCGTGCCCATCGGTGGAATCTGTGGTTGTAGTCCGAAACCTTGAGGCGATGGTTCCGACCCCGCTCAGGTCGCCACCAGTTTGCCGAGAATCTTGGCCTTCGCCCCCGGCAGCTTCAGGGCCGCGCGAAAGCAGATTCGAAACAACGGATTCACGATCAGAAGCTGCGCGGCCGGCAGCAGTCTCGGCCCCGCCCCGAACTTCAGGTTGAACATATCGCGGCTCCGGCGCTGTGCCTCCGTCAGCGATTCACCCGCCACCAACGTTCGCGCCGTGCCCAGGGCGAGACCGACAAAATCCGCCTCGCGGCACCCCAATTCTCCCGCCCGAAACAGCGCCGCCGCATTCAACAGCGAATTGGCGTAGAGCGTAGCGCCTTGTTCGTTCCAGCCTTTTTTCCACAGCGTCATTCGGTCGCCGTGCCTCACCGTCAGCAGTCCCGCGATCGGTTTCCCTTCGGCCTCCGCCAGGCCGACATAAATCCGCCCGGCAAACGCCTCCCACATCGTCGCAAGCGATTCGACCGCCGAGGGATTGGGACGCGAGTTCTGCCGCCGGCAACTCTCCTTCATCAACGCGAAAAACACCGGCAGGTCGCTCCGGTCACCCCAACGGATCGCCACGCCGCGCCGGCCGGCCGCCCGCAATTCGTAGCGGCGATTGGCATCCATCCGTTGCTCGATCGCGCCGCGGCCGCCCGTCACGTCGGCGATCGCCGTGGAACGGATCACCGAGTCCACCGGCCACGCTTCGAAACCCGCACCCGTCAATTCAGCCGCCCCGATCCGACTCCGATCCGGCGGCTGCACGATCAGCGCCCGGATGCCGAGTCCGCGCGCCGCCGCCGCCGTCGCCGCCACCGCCGGCCCGAACGCCGAGTCGGGCTCCGCCTCCAGCACCGGTCCTTTGGAAACGTATCCGATCCGTCCCAGCCGGGATGGTTTCCACAGCAACTGGAAGCCGCCGCGCCCAGCCGCGGGCAGATCGAACCATCGGCGCGCAACCCGCCAACCGTCGACGGCCTTGGTCCGCGCCCACGCGGACGACTGTTGGAATTGCCCGCGTTCGCAACGGTCCAAAAATTCGTCCCACCTTGTTTCCTCTTCCGTCCGTTCCGCCGGGGCGGGGACCTCCGATCTCGATGGCAAATGGTTCACGGGACAGGCGCGACCAAAGCCGCCGGTTCCGGCTCGCCGAGCATGTGCCGGTAAAGCTCCGGCCGCAGGGTGCGCAGCAGCCACCCGACCCCCGGAGCCAGCTGCAAATGCGCCGGGACCGTGCAGATCACCCCGCCGCGATGCAGATAAAAATCGTCGATCGTGCGCGCCGGGCCGCTCTTCCGCATGCCGACAAAGATCTGGCGCACGCTCCCGTCCGCCGCCGTCAGCTCGCGCAGCCGGTGGACCATCAGACTCGCGGCGTGGTGCTTGAGCGCATCGCTGCGCGCGAAGAAACTCGAATACACCAGCGTATCATCCACGACGCGGAACACGGCCACGGCGGCCAGGGCATCGTCGGCGAACGCCCCCAGCACATGGACGTTCCGGGATTCGAACAGCGTATCGACCCACGCGTCGAACTCGCGCTTGCGCACGCGGCCCGCCCGGTAACCGTAGCCCGTGCGGGCGAAAAACTCGGCGTAGACGTCGTGGCCCGGGCCCTTGATCAGGTCGGGCCGGTCCAAAGTGCGGATCGCAAACCGCCGCGCCGCCGCGCGCACCTCCCAGCGGCGCTTGTGCGGCAGATGCTCGATCCGGTAGCCGGCGGCGTCACGAAACATCACCATCTGCAACGTCGAATTCGCCGGCAGTCCAGGCTTCAACGCCCATTGGCTGCCGCCCAGCCGGTATCGCCACGGCAGATTCCGGGCGTTCACCGCCAACGGCTCATACGGCAACAGCGGCCGCGCAAAGAAAGGACGCACCTCCCGCCACCAAATCCCGTCGGACTCGAATACCCGCTGCCCCTCCCGCCGCACCGAATCCCCAAACTCCGCCGCCGACATTTTGCCCAATGTCATGCGAGGTCGAAGCGGAATTTGTGCCCGGCAGCCATAGTTTAGGGAAGTAACCGTCGCCCTCCGGCCTGACGCAACGACGATTTGGCCACGCTTCCGTTACACCTCCCAAGACCACCCCCGTCGGCCCGTCGCGGAGCCGCCGGCCAAACAATACACCTAGCTTTGCCCGGCGCGCGCCCAGTAACGCGCCAATATACTTCGGCCCCATCGGCCGGCCAGGAAACGCCTCCCGCCCGCGGCCATCGCCAACCGCAAAGCCGGATGGAAAAACTTCGCCTGCGCCCCCGGCAAGAGCCGGATCTGCGAACCGAAACCCAATTTGAAGTTGGTCGTGCCATCGCGAAAGGCGGTCATGCTGCCGGCACCGCGTAAAGCGAGCTGTGCGTCAGCAAGATCGAGACCAACGATATCGAGCGTGCGGAAATCCCGGGCCCGCGCCCATTGCATCATTTCCCACCAGAGCAGCCGATTGGGCTGGTTCTCCGAATGGCTCCCGTCCCAGCCCACTTTCCAGACGCGCAACGTCCGGCCCGTCGCAAAACCGAAGGCCGCCGCGATATCCGTCTCGCCCATCCGCAAAACAAAGACCGCCACCCGTCCCGCACTTCCCATCTCGGCCCACAAGCGCTCGAAGTAGTCCGGCTGCGGCGGCGTCGGCTGCGTCCCGCGGCGCGCGCACGTCGCCGCCATCAGTTTCCGGAACTGCGGCAAATCCGCCGCCGTGCCTTCGCGCCAGGCAAATCCGCTCCGCCGCGCGCGCGCCAGACCGCGCCGCACATCCGGCCGCAACCGCGCGATCAAATCGGCCTCGCTCCCGACCAGGTCGATGACGGCCGTCGCCCCCATCAACCCGCTCGGCGGAATACCGGGCGGATGCGGCCCGTAGCCCGCCGCCGCCATCGCCGTCGCCAAAGCGTGGCCGTCGTAGGCATGGTCGCAGACGCCGTAGAGCCAACGCGCGCGGCGCGCCTCCTCGTCCATTCGCCCGACGAGCGCCAACGCCAGGTCGGGTTCGTCCGCCGCCACCGCCGGTCCGCGCGCGAGGTAGCCGATGCGGCCGAACCGGCCGATGCGCCGCGTCAGCACCTGCGCCCCGCCGACGATCCGGTCCCCGCGCCGCGCCACCAGCCGCAGCGTTTCCCAGCCGTACCGGGCCTTCACCGCCGCCCAGCCCGAAAGCTGCTCGAAATGCGCCCCGGGCAGCGCATCGAGAAACGCGTCCCACTCCGGGGCCGCCGGCGTACTTGATACCTCGATACGCCGGCCGCCGGACTCCGCGTGGCCCGCGGCCGGCCTCGACGCCGGGTTCATGCGGCGGACCTCGGCGACCGCATCGGGATCTCAGCTCCGGGACCAGACGGCATACTTTTTTTCGGTCGCGGCCAGCCGCAGCAGGTGCACGTAAAACGCCCGCCGGTGGACGGCGTAAAGCCGCCGCTCGAACCACATGCCGCGGTCGCCGAACGCCGCCGTGAAAAGTGCGGCGGCCCCGTGCCACAGCAATTGCGCGACCGCGTAGCCCCGCGCCGCCACCGGGTGCCGGTGAAACGATTCCGGCACCTTGAATCCGGGCCGATAGGGACGCAGCGCGATATCGGCAAACGTGCGGGCCATCATCACCGCCCGATCCAGCTGGCGTTTCCGTTCCACCAATTCCGGCTGCACGCGGTGGGCCGCCTTCGCTTCCGTGCAGATCACGGTCTTGGAACCGTTCTCCGCAAAATCGAAAAACAACCCGGGCTCCGGCACCCAGAGATTGGAAAACTGCTGGCCCGGCCGGATGCACTTCGAGCGGAACCAAAAGTGATTGCCGCAGGGCCAACGGTCGTTGCGCACCGGCCAATCCGCGGGTTTGACCTCCTTCTCGCCATAGGCGGAATAGGCCCAGACCCGGATATTCTGCCGGCACTCCGCCGCCCAGCGGGGCGTCGAAGCGCCCGGCCAAATGACGTACACGTATCCACCGAAAACATCCGCGTCGGGCCGGCGCTCGCACGCCGCCTTGACCTGCCGGATCCAATCCGGATGCGGGCTCATGTCGTCGTCCAATCCCGCCACGATTTTGCCGAGCCCGCCGGCCGCGAGCACCCGGTTCATCGTGTTGCCTTTGCCGGATTTCGCCTCGTGCACATACCGGCACGGCACCGTCGCCGCTGTCTCCTCCGCGACGATTTTCGCTTCCCCCGGATGGCCGTTGTCGGCGATCACGATCTCCATCGACCAACCCGCCCGGTCGCAGGCCAGCACGCAACGGATCGTCTCCCGCAGCGACTCCAACCGGTGCCGCGTGCAAACCATCACCGTCAGATCAAAAGCGGGAACTGCTTCCGGCGGCATCAGACCCGCCCTCCCGGCAACCCTGCGATCCCCGTCCGCCGGACCGGCACCCGGACCACGCCGGCCGACAGTCCGAAAATTGTTACGCGGTCGTCATCGCTCATCGTTGGGAAATCAAGTAATAGACTAAATTCCAATATGTGGGGCCTGATCAAGGAATACATCCAGTATCTGCGGCGCGAAAAAAAGTGGTGGTTGCTGCCGCTCGTCATTCTGCTCGTCGTGTTCGGAGCGATTCTCACCTTCGCCTCGGCCTCGGGCCTCGGGTGGGCGATCTATCCGTTCATGTGAACCGTGGCGGCGCCTCCCTACCTACTCGGACTTTCCGCATACTACCATGACTCCGCCGCCGCGCTGGTCGCGGGGGGCCAGATCGTGGCCGCCGCCCAGGAGGAACGGTTCTCGCGCCGGAAAAACGACGACCGCTTCCCGCATCAGGCGGTGGCCTATTGCCTGCGCGAAGCCGGCATCGCCCCGGCCGACCTCGGGGCCGTCGTCTTCTACGACAAACCCATCGTCAAGTTCACGCGGATCCTGGAAACCAGCCTCGCCATCGCCCCGCGCGGTTGGTGGCCCTTCGTCCGTTCCTTGCCCGGTTGGCTTTCCGACAAACTCGATCTGCGCAGCACGATCCGCCGGGAATTGCCGGGCCTGAAACCGGACTGCCCGCTGCTCTTCACCGCCCACCACCAGGCGCACGCCGCCAGCGCGTATTTCCCTTCGCCGTTCCAGGATGCCGCGGTGCTGACCGTCGACGGCGTCGGCGAATGGGCGACCACCATGATTGCCCGCGGCGAGGGCAATTCGCTCACCTTTCTCGAGGAGCTGCGTTTCCCGCATTCGCTCGGCCTGCTCTATTCGGCCTTCACTTCGTACTGCGGCTTCCGGATCAACTCCGGCGAATACAAACTCATGGGCCTCGCGCCCTACGGCGAACCGCGCTACGCCGCCGCCATCCGCGACTCGTTGCTGACGTTGCACGACGACGGCTCGTTCCGCCTGAACCTGGACTACTTCGATTTCCTGCGGCGCGACCGGATGACCAACGACCGCTTCCACCGCCTCTTCGGCGGCGCCCCGCGGCAACCCGCCGAACCCGTCACCGCCCGGCACTGCGACCTCGCTCGTTCCATTCAGGCCGTCACCGAGGAAGTCATGCTCCGGCTCGCGCGCCGCGCCCGCGCCCTCACCGGCTCCCCCCGCCTGTGCCTCGCGGGCGGCGTCGCCCTGAACTGCGTCGCCAACGGCCGCATCCGCGCCGCCGGCATCTTCGACGAAATCTGGATCCAGCCCGCGGCCGGCGATTCCGGCGGCGCCCTCGGGGCCGCGCTCGCCGCCTGGCACGAACGCCACCCGACGGAGGCCGCCGCCGCCCGCGCCGCCGCCCCGGCGGAGCGCGACCGCATGCACGGCACTCTGCTCGGTCCGGGCTACTCGGCGGACGAGATCCGCCGCCGGCTGGACGCGCGCGGCGCGGTGTATCAGTATCTTGAGGACGAGGAATTGCTCGCGACGACCGCCCGGCTGCTCGCCGCGGAGAAGGTCGTCGCCTGGTTCCAGGGCCGGATGGAATTCGGTCCGCGGGCCCTCGGCAACCGCTCGATCCTCGGCGATCCGCGTTCGGCCCGCATGCAGTCGGTGATGAACCTCAAGGTGAAATTCCGCGAATCGTTCCGCCCGTTCGCCCCCGCCGTGCTGGCGGAAGCCGCCCCCCGCTATTTCGAACTCGAGGGCCCGTCCCCGTACATGCTGCTCGTCGCCCCGGTCCAGCCCGGCCTCCGCCGCCCCCCGCCCGCCGCCGCCGCCGGACTCGACCGCCTCCAGCATCCGCACTCCGAGATCCCGGCCGTCACCCACGTCGACTATTCGGCGCGGGTGCAGACCGTGGATGCGGAAACCAATCCGCGCTTCCACGCCCTGCTCCGGCGCTTTGCGGCGGAAACCGGCTGCCCCGTCCTGATCAACACGTCGTTCAACGTCCGCGGCGAACCGATCGTCTGCTCGCCCGACGATGCATTCCGCTGTTTCGTGCACACACAGATCGACTTTCTCGTCGTGGGTAATTTCCTCCTCGAACGCACGGCCCAACCCGCCGCCGCCATTCCCGTCAAACCGGCCTTTGCGCCGGATTAATTTTCGCCGATCCATGCCTTCCGCCCACCTCTCATCCAAATCCGATCCCGCCGCTTGGCGGCGCTTTGCGCTCCAGCTCGGCGCCTTGCTTGCCGGCGTCACGGTGTGGTTGGCCTGGACCGGACGGATCGGGGTGCCGGCGGCCCGCGGATG
>JACCDS010993223.1_pt1 | contig 28571 bp, 11 predicted proteins | sample 7446441 | NCBI WGS metagenome assembly JACCDS01 (sample SAMN15323445, study PRJNA562643) | freshwater metagenome | isolation source: river surface water | place: USA:Blue River Watershed | collected 2017-08-17 | reverse complement strand
GATCGCCAGTGGCACCGACATCGGGGTCGACACCCTGAGCGGCATCGAAGTGGTGTTGGGGGGTGCTGGAGCCGATACCCTGATCGGTGGATCGGGCCCTGAGACCCTGGTCGGTGCCGCGGGCAACGATTCGTTGGTTGGAAGTGCGGGCGACGACAGTCTGGTCGGTGGGGACGGCATCGATGTGCTGGATTACAGCGCCGCCACCACCAGTGTCAGTGTCAATCTGTCCGCAGTCTCCGTGGGTGGCGTTGCCACGATGACCGCCATGGGGTCCGACATTGGGACCGATGTCGTCAGTGGGTTCGAGGTGATCAAGGGCGGCTCTGCCGCCGATACATTGATCGGTGGCGCAGGCAACGACACCCTGATTGGAGCTGGCGGTGCCGATGTGTTGTCCGGTGGCGATGGCGATGATTTCTTCTATTACGACTCGGCCGACACATCGATTGCCGGGGGCAGTGGCACCGACACAATGCGCCTGATGGGGCAGCGTCTGGACCTGATGGCGGTGAACAACAGCGTCATCACCGGCATTGAACGCATAGAAACCTACAGCGAATGTAATCCGTCGGAGCTGAGACTGGCGGCTGCCGACGTTGCGGCTCTGAATACCTCGAAGACACTCACGGTCGTGGGCGATGGCACGGGAGTGTTGGAGTTGGTCGGCTTGTGGAGCCGGCAACTCAATGAAACACTGGGTGGCATCACATACCAGGTCTATACCTCTGAGGGCAGTACCGTCAAGGTCAACAGCCTGAGCTCGGTGACCATTTTTGATGGTGGTTCTCAACTGGTTTACGGCTTGAATGGCAACGATACCCTGGATGGTCGTGGTGGGTCTGACACTTTGATCGCCGGAAATGGCGACGACATCTTGATCGCCGACATCGATCCCTATTCGTCGACTTTGCGCGACGCGACCGTGGACGGTGGGGGCGGCACAGATACCCTGAGGCTCACTGGATCTGGCCAAAAACTGGATCTGACCACCAACGGTGGTGGCAACGACGGTCTTTTTGGCATCGAAGTCATCGATTTGACGGGGACTGGAAACAACGTTTTGGTGCTGAATCCGGACGATTTGGCCGCCCTTTCCAGCACCAGTGACACCCTGATCGTTCAGGGCGATTTGGGTGATGCGGTGCGTTTGGCGGACACCTGGGAGTCAAGAGGCTCCGCCAAGGTTGCGGGCATCACTTACAACCAGTATTACGGCACCACGTCAAATGGGACGACCGTGATCATGCTGTCCGCCTTGGCGGTGACCAAGGGGGATCAATACCTGGGCTCCAGTGGAGATGACACCCTCAGTGGTGGCACCGGTGCCGACGCCCTCAACGGTGGTGCGGGTAATGACTCGATATCGGGTGGGTCAGGATCCGATGAGGTGTATGGCGATACGGGAGAAGACACCCTGGTCTATGACGCACTCGATGTGCTGATCGACGGTGGAGACGGTAATGATGTCTTGCTGGTCCAAGGTGGCAACACCCTGATTGACTTGCAAAACCTGGCTCGTCCCGAGGATGGCGCCATCCGCCCGGCATTGCGTGGCCTGGAGACCCTGGACTTGAATACCTCCGGGGCCAATTACGTCATTTTGGATGCTGCTGCGATTGCCAGCATGACGGGCACCAACACCTTGACCGTCAGGGGTTCAAGCACAGGTGATGTGGTGTTCACGGAAGGTACGGTCAACTTGACCAACCCCGATGGGGTGCGAACCTTCGCCTTGACACGAGGAACCAGCAGTGCCGAAACCATATCGGGCACCTCCAACGAAGACGCCATCAAGGCGGGCGCAGGCAACGACAGCATCAATGGGGGTGCTGGCATCGACTTCATCTATGCGGAAGCGGGGGATGACACCATCGTGTACGACGGTGCAGACTTGCTGATCCACGGCGGTGCGGGCACCGACACCCTGGTCGTGAACACTGTTGATGCGGACTGGAGCGCCACGTTGGCCAGTAACACCACCACCGGTGATGTAGACCTGACCTCAGGTTATGGCACTCGGTACATTGGCTTGGATGTCATCGACCTCAACCATGTCGGCAGTCAAACCCTCTCTTTGGATAAGTGGTCGGTGGCTGGGATGTCGGACAGCGGCATGGTGGTCATCAAAGGGACATCGAGCGATACCCTGAAGTTATATGGTGCGTGGACCTATGAAGGCGTCGAGTCGGGCAGCGACGGCTTGGTGTATCGGGTTTTGCGCCACGACCAATCGGTGGTGAAGGTCAACAAGGACATCTTGCTTGATATCACCAACGAATTGGGTGGCAAGATCACCATCGGGACCGATGGCCCCGACACGGTCACAGTGCCTGATAACGGCGGCACGCAGACCAATGATGGTGATGACATCATTTTGATCAACAGCAATAACTTCACAGGCGTGGACGCAGGACGCGGTTACGACACGGTGAAATTTGGCAGCAATTGGCCCAGTGGCGGCACCTTCAATGCCTCTTTGTTGGCGCCGACCTCGCTGACCAACGTTGAAGAGATCAACCTGAGTGGGTTTGGCATCAACAAGCTGATCATCACCGACGTCAATGTGCTCAATATGGTCGACGAGGACAAAATCCTGGTCGTCAGCGGTGATTCCAACGACGCCATTCAATTCCGAGGCGATTGGATCAATTGGGGCAATGCGAGCACGGTTGTTTACAACGGTAAAACCTACTATGACCTGATCGCCAGTAACGGTGCGCATGTGTACTATCAGCCTGGACTGACGATCACGCGCGATAACCCGACCCCTCAAATGTCGGTGTTCTCGGTGGACTATTCGGCGGGGATCCAGTTCACCAATACCGGCATCGATGAGCTGACCGGTCTGCGGGTGGAAAACGTGGGTGACACCAATGGTGACCAAATCGCCGACTTTGTCATCAACCAAAACGGCAAGGCCTACTTGGTCTTTGGTGGCGATGGACTGGTGGGCGAGCGCAGCCTGGATGATTTGGGCACCATGGGTGTGCAGATTTCCGGCTTGCAGACGGTGCCATTGACCGAATTGCGTTACAACTATAACTACGGTTACAACAACGCCGCAGCGCCCTTTGTCTCGCAGTACTACAACCCCAACTACAACTGGGGCTTGACGGGGGCTGGCGACGTCAACGGTGACGGATACAACGACTTGTTGGCGACCATCAGTGGCACAACCGGTACTCAGTTTGCGGTCATCTTTGGCAAGTCATCATGGACCGATGTGAACGTCACGACCATGACGACCGGTGCAAGCACAGGCTTTAGGTTGCAAAACGGCCCTGCCATTGGCACCGATGGCATCAACGCCTACGGCACATTCAGCTATGGGGCTCAGACCGTGATGTCGTTGGGCGATGTGAACGGCGATGGTTACGCAGATTACTTTGTCGCCAACTCTTGGCAGCCGGAAACATCCAGCACGAGCACACTGGCCGCTGACTCCGCCACGAACCCTCGTTGGTCGGGACAAGGTTATTTGGTTTTCGGCAGCAGTGCGTCGTCCAATATCTCTTTGACGGACACGAGCAAAGCCATCCAGTTCACAGGGGCGAAGTTTGACAATGCGGGTGCGGATGTGGCTTCTGTCGGTGACGTGAACAATGACGGTTTCGCAGACTTTGTGATTGGTGCACCCAGTGCCTACACCTACAGCTACAGCAGTTCGTCATATTACTTTGCTAACGGCAACACCGATTACACCGGGGGTGCGTATCTGGTCTTCGGCAAAGCGGGTGGATGGAGCAACACCCAGCTGGCACGCACGGGCATGGATCCAAACAACGCCATTTACCTGGATGGTGTGAATTACTTCACTGGACGTCAGGTCCAGGGTGTGGGCGACGTCAACGGTGACGGCATTTCCGACTTTGTGGTGGGCACGCCCAACTCGGCCGATATCAATACCAGCAACGCCAACAACAAAGGCAATTATTACTTGGTGTTTGGTCAGACATCGGGCTGGAGCAGCACCAGCTTCTCTACGCTGGTCAGCACAGGCCGAGCGATTTTGATGACGGGGGCGACCTCCAACGCCATCTCCCGCGTGGCCACTCTGGGTGATTTGAACAAAGACGGCTATGCCGATTTGCTGGTCACAGTAGGTGGTGCCGGCATGCAGCAAAACACTTCGGACAGCAGGCAACCCCGAGCCAGTGACGATGGTGATTTGAATGCTGGTGCTGCTTTCATCGTTTTTGGCAAATCCAGTTGGTCCTCTTCGATTGATGTGACCAATTTGGGCAAAGAAGCCTTGGAGATCACGGGTGGCTTGCCTAACGAACAGTTTGGTTTCTCGGTCACGGCAGGCGATTTCAACAACGATCAAATCCAGGATTTGCTGTTTGGTCAACCAGGGAACCACCGTTTGGGATTTAACTCAGGTGCTGCGTTCTTGCTGTCGGGAGGGGACTTTAGTGGCGCGGTCATGGACACGGGTACCAGCACGGACGATACGGTGATCGGTGACTACAACGGCAACAAAATCGCCGGCCAGGGCGGTAACGACACCCTCTTGGGCTTGGGTGGAGAAGACATCCTGCGTGGCGGTGCCGGCAGTGATGTGATTGGCTTGACGGATCTGAAATTCAAGTTAATGGACGGTGGAACCGGGACCGATGTGTTGAAGTTCATTGGTCGCAACATCAACTTGGATGTGACCGGCTATGCCGGTAACAGCATTCGAAGCATGGAAACCTTTGACATCACGGGTGATGGTGTTAACACCTTGACCTTCAACTACCGTGAGGTGCTGGACCTGATCGAGCGCAAAAACTCGGCGGCTTACGGCCTGCAGGCCGTGTTCCGGGTGATCGGCAATGCCGATGATGTCGTGAATCTGGAAGGCCCCTGGTACCTGCAATCCAACAACGTGGGTGGCAACGACACCTACGTGTTGGAGGGTATCAAGTTGATCATCAGTGATGCCATCACCACCAACCTCTACGGATGGACCACCCCCAGGTTGGGCGCTCAAATTGACCTCAACAGCATCCCCTCACCGTTGCGCACCACCAATTACACGGCTGGCTCCCTGTCTGGCAGCTCATGGACGGGTGTGACTTCAGTCGGTGACGTGAACGGGGATGGGTTTGGTGACTTCATGGTCCGCAATGAGAATGCAGGCCGTTCCGATTTGAACATTTACGTGCGATACAGCAACACCACGGGTGCGTATCAGGTGGGTAGCGAGGGAACCCAAACCGAATACAAGGGCATGCAGTATTTGGTTTTGGGTAAAGCCGGCGGGTTGAACACCCTGGCCCTCGACAGCAGTGTGTCGAGCACCGATGCCAAGGTTTATACCGGCGGTCTTTATTGGGAACGCTTGGGCATGGGGACGCAAACCGTATCCGCTTTGGGCGATGTCAACGGCGATGGCATTGATGACTTCATCATGGGATCTCCTTACTTCGCCACCCAATATGTTTACAACGCTTCATCGCCCAATTACACCTATCGATTCACCTGGTCAAACCCGAACACTTACTACTATGGCAGTGACAGCTGGAGCTTCAATCAGGCGGGTCGGGTCTATGTGGTGTTGGGCAAATCTGGCCTGGATGGTGGTGCAGTGACCTCTGTGTCTTATGACACCGGTAACAGCGGATTCATGAATCCAGACGTCAGGCATCCGACCAATTTCACGTCCGCCACCTACAACATGAGCGACAGCCGTGATAACGACATTGCAGCCACTTATACCGGGAGTGCATACAACTACGCCGGTGCCACAGTGGCTGGCGTGGGTGACGTCAATGGCGATGGCTACGATGATTTCATCTTTGACATGGGACCCAATGTGAAGCTGGTGTTTGGTTCTGCATCTGGCATCACGGGAACCAGTTTGCCAGCAGGAAGCATCGACCTGACCGGCAATGTGCTTGGCAATAACGGCATTTCATACCAGTACAAGGCCTATTCCAAAGCGGGGGATGTGAATGGCGATGGCTACGATGATTTTTATATATCGGATTCGTCGAATTCAGCGACCGCCGGACGGGGCTGGTTGATGTATGGTCATGCCAGCGGAACATGGGCGTCCGGATCTGTGGACACCACCTCCACGACAGCAGCCGGCGGTGGCAAGCAGTGGTACACCTATTTCACCGGATCAGTGGCCAACTCCGGCACGGGCCATTACCTGAGCGGGTTGGGTGACATCAACGGCGATGGCTATGGTGACCTGTTGTTCTCTTCCAGCACCTGGTTGACCCAGATCAGCCGCTCGGGCAATTTCGGTCTGTATGAGTACACCAGCGCAGACAATAACAGTTCGACCACTTACGAGCCGAATCACCAGTTCAAAGAAGATGGTGCGGTTTATGTGCTGTTGGGTGGCAACAACCTGGGAACCACCACCTCCACCATGAGCTTTGGCGCTTTGGGGAGCAACGGCTTCAAAATTGCTGCGGGCACCGATTTCGAGCGAGCGGGTTTTATGGTGGCCGGCTTGGGAGATGTCAACGGCGACGGTTACGATGATTTCATCCTGACTTCGCCAGGCGAGAAAGAGGCCACGGTCAACAGTGCACTGAACAATGGCGGCTCAGCCTACCTGATGTTCGGGCGCGCCAACGGTTGGCAAGACCTCAGCCTGATGGAGATTCAGGACTATGGCGTGCAGTTGTTGGGCAAGTTCAACAACAATGGGCGTGTCAGCGGCTTGGGCGATGTCGATGGCGATGGCTTGGCTGACATTGGCTTGCAGTGGGGCACATCGGTTGGATCCACGGGTGCGGTGATGCAGATCCTGTATGGCAGTGAATACCTCTCAGACGGATTCCTGGCGGGTGTGCAACGTCTGAGCACGTCGACCGCGGGAACTCTCACAGCCACTCAGGGCGCCACCAAAGTTGATCGCTTGCTGGGCAATGCCGGCCACGACACCCTGGTGGGTGATGGCGGAGCCGACGTGATCTACGGTGGTGCGGGCAACGATGTCATTACCGCAGGTAACGCCAACTTCACCCGCATCGATGGTGGCACGGGTGTGGACACACTGAAATTCACTGCCGCCGCATTCAATCTGACCAACAAGCCCAACACGGCACTGCAGAACATTGAAATGCTTGATTTGAGCGGCGGTGCCACGGGAACCACCGTCACGCTGAATTGGATGGATGTGCTGAACTCAACTGGCAATTCAAGGGGTTTGATCACTGGCTATGACAAAGACCAGATGCTGGTGATCAAAGGTGACTCGGGGACGGTCGGTGGCATTGCCCAAGACGCCGTGGTTGGCATCAACGCCGGTGCCGGCTGGAGCAAAGTGACGGGCACCGATGTGGCCGGTATCGGTGCTGCGAGTGGGGCAACATTTGCAGTTTATGAGCATGGCACCAACAACATCTGGATTGCCATCCAGACCGGGATCAACGTGTCATGATGGCTTGGCTCAAGCGTTTCAGTGTGCAAAGATCCCAGGACAGCACGCGTGAATTCACCGCTCAGGCCCGAGCATGGTGGGACTGGATTCGACTGTTTTTGCTGACTGGGCAGCGACCAGCTCGGCAAAATTTGTCAAGTACTGGTGCCGATTTGCCATTGAGCCTGGATCAAGATTGGCTGACCGGCTTGCTCGATACCCTCAAGCCCGCCTACAAGCAGACCATCTGGTTGGCTTTGGCGGTCAATTCGCTGGCTTTGCTCAGTTCCATTTTTACCCTTCAGGTGTATGACCGAGTGGTAGCGCATTCGGGCTACTCATCGCTGGTGGCGCTGGTGGTGGGTATGTTGCTGGTGCTGTTCATTGACTATTTCTTGCGTCAAGGTCGTGCATTGCTCATGCAGAGGCTGGGAGGCCGCATCGAAGTGGCCCTGGTGCGTGCAGTGTTCAATCGTCTGATGCATTTGCCAGCTCTGCAACTCGAGGCCAGATCCTTGTCTTACTGGCAGTCGACGTTCAGGGATATTGAAACGGTGCGCACGGTATGTGCCGGACCAGTGGCCATGCTATTGATCGATTTACCATTTTTGCTGCTCTCGCTGGGCTTGATTGCCATGATTGCTTGGCCCCTGCTGCCGGTCACACTGCTGACCTTGATCGGGTTTACGATGTTGGCATGGTTGTCGGGCAAGAATGCGAAGTCGGATTCCGAACGGGAAAAGGCCAGGGCTTTGAGTCGTGACTCGACCTTGACGGAATTGGCTTTGTCGCGCGTGAATCTGAAAGTCATGGGGGCCAGTCAGGCCGCCACACAACGTTGGGAAAAGCAATACGCGTTGTGGATGAATGAGTCGCTCGAGCGAAGTCAGGAAGCGGATCGGTTTCGCGATCTGACCAATGAGCTCAGTACCCTCAACATGGTCATCACCACCAGCTTTGGTGCATTGGCCATTTTGAACCAGATGATGACCATGGGCGCCTTGATCGCAGCCAATATCCTGGCCGGAAGAATGATCGGACCGCTGGTCCAGGTGGTGAGTTATTGGCGCTCATTGGGTCAATTTTGGGCGGCCAAAAAGCGGCTTGACGAACTCTTTGTCGTTCAGGTGGAGCGCGAGGTCACCGACATCCAATTGCCGCGTCCGCAAGGTCATTTGAAGTTGGAAGGTTTGTCGTTCACTTACCCGGGCACTCCACATCCACAGATTGCACAGATCACTGGTCAGCTGGGACCCCACGGCTTGCATGCGATCGTCGGTCCCAACGGCAGTGGGAAAAGCACTCTTTTGAAGCTGTTGCGGGGCTTGTACAAACCCAGCCAAGGTCGGGTGCTGATCGATGGCGCCGATGTGTCTCAATTTTCGCAACTTGATCTTTCTCGGATGATTGGATTTTTGACTCAGAGCGTCCAGTTGGTCTCTGGCTCTGTTCGCGATAACTTGGTTTTATCCGATGAAACCCTGTCAGATGAGCGCATCATTCAAGCTGCCTTGCGGGCGGGCGCCCACCGATTCATCATTGACTTGCCTGAAGGTTACGGTACTCCGGTGGGGGAAGGTGGTGCCAGATTTTCCGGAGGTCAAAGAAAGCGCTTGGCGATCGCGCAATCCTTGATCCATGACCCGCCCATATTGCTATTGGATGAACCCACCTCGGATCTGGATCCGGAGACCGAGCAATTGTTCATCACCACTCTGAAAGACCTGGCTAAGGATCACACCGTGATCGTGGTGACTCACAGCCCTGCCTTATTGATGGCCTGTGCCCACATCATGGTGATGGACAAGGGACAAATTGTGGCAGCCGGTCCCTCTCACACGATTTTGCCCAAATTGGGTTTGACAGCTGTCAAAGTGCCCTCTGTGCAGGAGAAGCGCGCATGAAAGCGCCCCAACCTTTGGATGAAGTGTTGAGGGGGCACGGCGACGCCTTTTGGCGGCTTTGGGATCGGCGCCTGCTCTTGATGCTATTGGCCTTGTTGCTGTATTCCTTCTTGGCACAGATGGATCGCGTTATCAGCACTGGCGGTAAGGTGGTACCTTTTGACAAAGTCAAAGTCATCCAGCATTTGGAAGGTGGCATCGTAAAGACTTTGCTCGTGCGTGAGAATCAAGAGGTCAAAGCGGGTGAGCCACTGGTCATTTTGAATCTGGCCACGGCTGGGGTCAATGGTCCTGAAATGAACGCACGGATGGCCACTTTCAGACTTACCCAAGTTCGTCTGCAGGCCGAGGCCAATGGCGTTGAACCCAAATGGCCGTCTGAATTGGTGTCTCAATACCCTGACGTGGCCATGGCTGAGCGGCAAACGTTTTTAGCCAGAAAAATAGAGCACACCAGCACTTTGGCTGCGCTAGATGGGCAGATCACCCAGAACCGCCAACGCATCGCCGAGTTGCGTGCTCGCCTCGCCAGCTTGGAAGCAAATTTGAAAATTGGTCAGCAGGAACTGGCCATGTCGGAAAACCTGCTCAAAGACAAGTTGGTGTCGCAGCTGGATCATTTTCAACGCAAGAGCAACGTGGAACGATTGTTGGGCGATATCGAAATGACCCGCCAATCGATCCCTGGTGCGCAAGCCGCAGTGGAAGAGGCTTCGGCCAGACGTCGCGAAGAAGAATCCAAGTTCAAACGCAGAGCGTCAGACGAGCGAAGCGAGCTGGAGCGCAAGGTCGCCAGTCTGAAGGAGGAACTTAATCGCGCACAAGACCAGGAAGACCGCTCAGTCATCAAGGCCCCCATTGATGGTGTGGTGAAAAATGTTCGCTATCAATCCACCGGAAATGTGATCAAGCCAGGAGAGCCGATCATGGAGGTGGTGCCATTGAAAGAGCAGTTGGTGGTCGAAGTTCGACTCAGCCCCTCCGATCGGGGATTTGTGATGGTGGGTCAATCGGCTTTGGTGAAGATCACGGCTTACGATTTTTACCGCTACGGTGGCCTGGAGGGGCGTGTCATGGGCATCGCCGCCGATACCGATTTGGGTAAAAACGAAGAACAGTTTTATAGGGTGGTGATCGCCACCGACAAATCTCATTTGGGACGCCAGAGTCATGTGATGAGCATCACACCCGGTATGACGGCTGATGTGGACATCAAGATCGACACCCAATCCATTTTCTGGGCACTGCTTAGACCAGTGCTCAAAATCAAGCACGAAGCATTCAGAGAAATTTGACAGGACCTGAAGATGAAATCATTTAAATTCCCCCTTAGCGCACTTTGCTTGGCCATGTTAATGGCTGCGGGTGGCGCTCATGCCTCGTCGCTGGAAGGCGATCTCAAGCACCTTCTGGAACAGCATCCTGCGATCAAGGCGGCAAAGCTTGCGGCTGGTTCTTCAGAAAAGCGCATCGACGCCGCCAAAGCTGCTTTCAAGCCCAAGATTTCGATCTCGGCCGATGTAGGCCGGGAAACTCTGGATAACACCTCTTACAGGCCCGACGGCGATAGCCGCCCCGGCTACCTGGTGATGGGCAACAACGGTACATTACCTCAAGTGACGGCCAGCGACCTGATTCGACGCAAAAAGGGTTTGATGGTCGAGCAAAACCTCTTCAACGGTGGCAAGCGTGAGGCGGCTTTGCAGGTGAGTGAAAAAGAAAATACCCTGCAACTGCTCAATTTGGACATCACCACCCAGGATGTGTTGCTCGAAGGGCTTTCGGCATATTTGCAAGTAGGTCGTTTTCTGACTCTGATTGGTCTGGCCAAGTTGAACGAGCAGACCACGAGAGATCAATTGGAGTTGGAGACCAAACGGCTTGAGGGTGGCGGTGGCATTGCCGTGGATGTGCTGCAAGCGAGGACGCGACTTCAGGTTGTGCGCGAGCGGCGGGTGTTTTATGAACAAGGCCTTCGTGATGCTTTGGCCAACTATGAACAAGTGTTCGGACGACCGCCCGATTTGAACAACTTTCAAGAGCTCAAGCCTTTTGAGGCGCGCTTGCCCAACTCGGTGATGATCGCCATGGCTCGTGGCATGGAGCAGTCTGCGCGACTTAAAGCGGCAACCACACAGGTCGAGCGTGCTGCACTTTTGATCGAGATGGAAAAGGCTGGCTTCTTGCCGACCCTGGACTTGATCGGTATGCGCAACCGCGACATCAACGCCAACCAATTGGCTTTGCGTGAAGAAACTTCGCTTTTGTTGCGCATGAACTGGGTGTTGTACTCAGGCATGGACACTACGGCCAAGGCCGCTGCCGCCGAAAAAGACCGTGATGAGCTGTTGGAGCGTGAGAACGTCGCAAAAAACAAAACTCGTGAGGCCATAAGGATCAGTTGGAACCAACTCGCCAATGGTGCTGAACGTCTCGAATTACTGGACAATGCCGCAGGTATTTCATTTGATGTCATGCAAAACCGAAAGCGCTTGCGTGACTCTGGCAAAGAAACTGCGCTGAACGTACTCGACGCCGAAGTGGAGTATTTCGGTGTGCTGGCCAACAAAGTCAATGCCCTCTATGACACCCGAATCGGTTCTTATCGATTGCTTTATCACATGGGTGATTTGACCCCGCAAAATGTGGGTTTGTTCAACACATTGGTACTGCCTGTGGCACCTTTAACGGTGGACCTGGACAAGATTGCACAGCCCGTTAAGCGCTGAACAGTTTTGTTGCTAGGTCTTTGAGGGCAGGCAACTGTGCTTCCCAGCATTTATCTCGCCCCGGATGCCTTGATGACCCGCGAGGGCAAGCTGATGGGGCGTCAGTCCGCTGGCACGGGGTTTTTGCGGGCTTTTGCGCAGGCCTATTCCGGTTCGAGGGATCGCTTGCAGGTCATTCACACCGGCGAACCCGAGACGGGCTGGTACCAGGCGCAACTGAGTGCATTGGGCTGGCATTCGGACGTGGCTCTTCATGATGCCAATGAGCCTGAGTCGTGGCCGCATGGGGTGTTGTATTACCCCGCGCCGATCGGAACAAAGATGGCCGGTCAACGCGCCCGGCAAGGACTGGCTTCGATGGCGCTGTGTGGCGTGACCCACACCATCAGCTCGATCGGTGTACTTCAGCAAATTGAGTCGCTGGTGAGTGGACCTTTTACTCCTTGGGATGCCTTGATCTGCACTTCGAACTCGGTGCGTCGGGTGGTCGAGGAGGTTTTGCAGGCCGAAAAATCCCGCTTGGCACGCCGTTTGGGGGTCCCCATGGTCCTGCCCAGACTGCCCATGTTGCCCGTGATCCCCTTGGGCGTTCATGCCGATGATTTCGTCAGCCGACCCGAATGGCGACAGCAGGCACGGGCCAATTGGGGGGTATCTGATCGGGAGGTCGTGGTCTTGTTTGTGGGGCGCTTGAGCTTTCACTCCAAAGCCAATCCGGTCGCCATGTATCAAGCTTGCGCCAGGGCTCAGAAAATCAGTGGCCGTACGATCCGTTTGGTGGAATTGGGGCAATTTGCCAATGATGCCGTTCAGCGTATCCACCAGCAAGCAGCCCAAGCCTGCGGGGTCAATCCAATTTGGATGAACAACCGTGAGTCTCAACACTTGCACCAGGCTTATGCGGGTGCAGATGTGTTCATGTCTTTGTCCGATAACATCCAGGAGTCCTTTGGCTTGACTCCTTTGGAAGCAATGGCCAGTGGTTTGCCCGTGATCGTCAGCGATTGGGATGGTTATAAAGAAACCGTGCGCGATGGCCTGGAGGGTTTTTTGATTCCGACCACTCAAAACGGAGTATTGCCCTCGTTTCAATCGATTTCGGATCACTACGTCGATGGGCGCTTAAACTATGATTTGTATGTGGCGAATGCTCACCTGCAGGTGGCGGTCGATGTGGAATTGTGTGCGCGCCGCTTGGCCATGTTGATTACCAACGAGGCTTTGCGCAGAAGGATGGGCGCTGCGGGCAGAGCGAGGGTGAGACGCGACTACGATTGGCCGCATGTCATGCGTCAGTATCAAGCGCTTTGGCAAGAGCAGGAGGAGATGCGGTGCGGGCATAGGTTTGATCCACCTCAGCGCACGCCTGCCGCCAGCAATCCCTTGGGCTTGTTTGATCACTATCCCACCCGGCCGCTAAGCGCAAAAACCCCTTTGCAGCAAGACCCAGAAGCCCTGCCTGCGGTCGGTGATTTGAGCATGTGGGCTTTTGCCCGTCATCGACTGAAGGACCGCGACACCTTATGGAAAGCACGTGCCATGCTGCCGCAAGCTGGCCAGCCGGCGATCACTTTGCAGGACTGGGCCGCAGGTCTGGGGTGGTCTCTGGATGAAGCTGCATGGCAAGCTGTGTACATGCTGAAAATCGCCTGGATTTCCATTGCAGCTCATTCATCAGAAGATTCATGAAAATTCTCTTGGTTCATCAAAATTTTCCAGGCCAGTTTCGTGGACTGGCTCCGGCCCTGCTGGCTGCAGGGCATCAGGTCAAGGCGATTTCCATGCGACGTGAAAGGCAGATGGTTGGCATTGAAAACCTGAGCTATCGTCCCGGCCGCAGTTCCACCGCCGAGATCCATCCTTGGCTGGTTAACACCGAGAGTGCGGTCATACGGGCTGAGGCGGCAGCGACGCGTGCCAGTCAGTTGAGTGAAACGGGCTGGCAACCCGATGTGGTTCTGGGTCATACGGGCTGGGGCGAGATGATGCTCATGAGGCAGGTATTCCCACAGGCTCGCTTGCTGGGTTTTAATGAGCTCTTCTATCGTGTGCAGGGCGGAGATGTCGGATTTGATCCTGAATTTCCAGCTGATGAAACCGCTCCATTTCGCTTGCAGGTTCGCAACATGCACTTGTTGAGCAGCCTTTTGGCATGCGACGTGGGGGTGACGGCGACGCAATGGCAGGCCAACTGTTTTCCAGACAGCATCCGTTCCAAAATCCAGGTCATCCACGATGGCATTCACACCGACCAGTTACAACCCGACCCCAAGGCGTTCATCCGTCTGGTTCGCGAGCGAATGATTTTCAGACCCGGTGACGAGGTGGTGACGTTCATTAACCGTAATCTGGAGCCCATGCGGGGCTATCACCAGTTTATGCGGGCACTGCCAAGGATTTTGGCCCAGCGCCCCAAGGCTCATGTGGTCATCGTCGGCGGAGATCAAGTCAGCTATGGTGCCAAGCCCCCAGCAGGTCAGACCTACAAGGATATCTATTGGAACGAGGTCAGAGGCCGACTGGATGTCAGCCGCGTGCATTTTGTCGGTCAAGTACCCTACACCTTGCTGATTCAGTTGCTTCAAGTCTCGGCCGCGCATGTGTATTTGACTGCCCCCTTCGTCTTGAGTTGGTCGATGTTGGAGGCCATGAGCTTGGGCGCCATGGTGGTGGGGTCTGCGACTGCACCAGTTCAGGAAGTGATCCAAGACGGCAAGAATGGCCGCTTGGTGGATTTCTTTGATCCCGCAGATATCGCCAACACCGTTTGCGATGTGTTGACCCAGCCCAATCGACATGAAAAGTTGAGACGAGCGGCTCGCAAAACCATTGTCGACCGCTACGATTTCCAAAAGGTGTCTCTGCCTGCTTATCTGAGACTGATCACGCAGTCCTGAACGGCCCCCTCACCGGGAGGGAGGTGCAAACGTCCAACTCAAGAGCCCCGACTTCATCAACCAGCCCCACAAACGCTCGTCGGGGTGCAGCGCATGGGCAGGCACCGCCCCCAGCTGGATCACCTTCGACACCACTTGAACGATTTCGTCATGGCTCCACAAGGAGCGTATGCCTTGATAGATGGGGCGATCCATCAGAGCCGAAATGAAGTCGGCCAATGCTTGAGGGTTGTGGGGGCACAGAGGGCCTGGGGTCAAGATCAACGAGCCGGTTGCCTCGCTGGGGTAATGCGAGAAGGAGTGGTACGGGTCAGCACGTCTGGGGCAGGGGGGCTGTGCGAGAGAATTCGGGTTGTATCTTGAGGCATCGGCACGCAACAACCTCAAGTCAAATAACAGACTTTGGAACCGAGCGATCAATCGCGCCCAATCGTATTCGCCCCGGACCCGCTGCAGGCCGTTTTGTCCCATGGCTTTGCGCTGGGCCGGATTCAGCGCCAAGGCCATGTAAGCGTCTGCGGCTTGGCGCACATCGATCGCCACCGAGGCGTTGACGCGCGCCAAGTATTCCGAATAACTCAGCAAATGATCCGTGTGCTGGTTCATCCAGGCTACCCCGTGCCCTGCAGAAGGTTGCCAAGTTCGGATCAGATGGCCATCGATGCCGTCGCGCACACTTTCTTTGTAGCCGTCGTAGTCGCTGACCACCACAGGCAGTCCACTGGCCATGGCCTCCAAGGGGGTGAGGCCAAAGGTCTCTTGGATGTTGTCCACCAAGCTCGTGAACACATCTGCCGCATGCCAGACGCCATCACGCACATCGTTTTGGCGCCCGTCCTCATGCACGACCCGCACGCTGGGACAACTTTTACCCAGTTCTGCTTCAATCGTGATTCGATCCCATTCGCTGCTGTACCAGCCGACCAAGGCCAAGACCAATCGGGGGCCATGGGCCTGGGCCAAGCGTTGCTGAGCCGATTCGAGTGCATCGAGCATGGGTTGCAAGTTGGCTTTGGTCTTGAGGTCCAGGCGTCCCAGATAGAGCACACAGACCTCGTCGTCTAGCAGTTGCCAACGTTCACGCCAGTGGGCCCGATGAGCCGATTTTTGTGCTGGCGGCAGGTCGTAACGCGCGATGTCGACCCCCAGGGGAATGACGGGCAACTGGATTTGCGGCAGTCGGGTGGCTCCCAGGCGTTCTTCCAACCAGGTTGCCTCGTCTTGTAACAAGCGGTGAACCATGGTTTGCACACTGATGCTGGGGCAAATCTGGGCATCCCATGCCTGAACAGGGGCGGTCAGCATATTGGCCAAACTGTCTTGAATCGGTAACTCGCAAGTTGTGTGCGTCATGCCAATCAAGCTGAATTCCTGTGCTTGTGCCTTGGGGTCACGCCTGCGAACCCATGCCATCTCGGCCACTTGTGGGCCCGGCAGATAGGCTGCACCCACTTCGGCTACGCGATGGATGTGGGCATGATTGAACCAGCGGAAAACCGGACGATTCGCTGGGTTGGCGTAGATGCGTTCCCCCACTTTGGCAAACACCTGGGCTTCGTGTTTGCTGCGAGCCAGACACCAAAAGGTAGTGTGCTGGGTGTGTTTAAACCATGCTTCTAAAAATCCCTCATTGGCAGACTGGCGACCCATCAGCCTTGGACCAGACGTGCTGTAGCTGTCCAGCGCCGGGATCCGGATCACGGCGTTCTCGTTGGGGTGAATCAAGGGATCGCTTGCCATTTTTTCAGATAAGTTTGATGGGTCGCATGCCATTGGGGGGATCCAAAATGACCCCCACTGTGGTGGGTGATGGCCAAGGGCCAGACACCCATCGTCAAACCTGCGCGACGGACTTGCTGGCAAAAGTCCAAATCATAAAAGTGAAATGCGAGTTGGGGATCAAATCGGATGTCATGGTCCAGCAAGGTCCGACCACGGCAAGCCAGCAAGACCCCATCCATCAGGGCTGCACGGCCATGGGTGTGTCCGTACCTGGACATCACTTGGCGTCTGACCGGGGTGGCAGCTTGGGTCGTGACATCGTGGCTGACCCAGCCAAGCAGTTCATTCGGCGGAGCCCAAACACCAGGGGTTTGCGAGAATGCCCACCCCGGTTGCAGGCCACGCGCCGTTTGGCAGCCGGCCACCCCAACGACGTCGAATTTCTCCAGGGCGGTTTGAATGTGCCATCCCAGATGCCAGTCATGCACCGTCACATCGTCGTGCATGAACACAAGAATGTGATCTGCGTGTTCGGGTGTGATGGCCGGGTTGTAAGCGTCAGCCAACGATGATTGATGCAGACCATGGATCAGCAACTTGCACTGCATGCCCATCCTTCTAAGGGCTTGCAGGGATCGGCCCAAAGCGGTTTCAGTGTAGAACTGCTGGGCCGGCCGGCGCGTGGCTGTGACGAACAACAAAGGTGTGCTCCCTGAACCTTTCGCCGAAGGAAAAGGACCCGAGTGACGCGCACGGCACACCGACCAGGGCAGGTCTTTGGGCGTTGGGAGAGGGCCATCCATTCGTTCGCCGTACCTTCTGACCATGAGCATGGGAAGCCCTGAGTCGTCGTTCAGGGCCCATGAGCCGGGTTCGAGTTCAAGGATGCGATCGACCAGGAAATGGTCATGGATGAGGACGTCCTGATCCAGCCAAAGCAAGGCTTGCACCTCTTCGCCATCCGAGCCTTGGCTCAGCCGATTCAATCGTGAACTGAATGCTTCGCTGGCCATGGGCCCAGGATCGAACTGAATCCGTGGATCTTGCCAAAACCAACCCCTCTCTCTGCCGCAGGGCATGACCTGCTCGGCACCGGATGAGAGGAAACAGTGGATCAAGGGCCGCATGCCAGGCCCCCAATCAGACCAAACGCACGTCGCAGACCAAGGCGTAACCGAAGCCTCGAATGGAGCGGATGGCCTGATCCGGAGCGCCGCATGCGTGGAGTTTTTTGCGCAAGGCACTGATGCGCATTTCCAGGTTGGCCGGAAGCAAGCCTTTGTCTTTGGTGTCGACCAATTGCATCGCTTGCCATCGCTCGAGCTTGTGACCTGCTGCACGGATCAGGGCTGCCAACAACAGGCTTTCGCCATGGGTCAACAACACCGATTGATTGGGCCCGATCAGATTGAGGTTTCTCGGGTCAAGTTGGAGCACCGTTTCCGGGCAATCGGGCTGGCGTTTGAGCCGCCTGGCCAGATTTTGAATGCAAGCCAGTAACTCCGATTGCTGCACGGGCTTGATCAGGTAATTGTCGGCGCCCGAAGAATATCCCTCCAGGCGGTCTGAGAGCTGGCTTCGAGCCGTCATGAGCACAATGCCGGCCATGGGTTGCGAGTTGCGGATGCGCTCAGCCAAGCTGAACCCGTCTTCACCCGGCAAGTTGACATCGATCAGGTATAGATCGGGCACATCCCGCATGGGGGTGTCATCGACCTCTTCAGCGCTGATCACTCCGATCGCCACATGACCATGATTTTGCAAAAAATCAACCGTGGCTTCGCGCAAGGCATCGTTGTCTTCCACGACCATGATGTGCAGTGAGTGGGAAGTGCGCATGGATGAGCTGAAGTGTTTGGGTATAGATAGCTTACTATCGTAAAAGTCATGTCCGGCAAAATCCAAATCTAACCAAATCAGGATGCTTGCCACAGCGGCAATGTCAGCACGAAACGAAGCTGGCCATCATCCGGTGCATATTCGATGTGCCCGTGCAGCACCTGGATCAGGTTTTTGACCAGATAAAGCCCCAAGCCTGTACCGGCTTGACGGCGTGCCTGGGGGCTTCTGTAGTACTTTTCAAAAATCTGGGCGGCATCTGGCCAACCGGATGCGCCAGGAAAATTGCTGAACACAAGCCTCACATGGGGGGTCGGATTCGTGCTGTCAGTCTGCAGGGTCAATTCAATCTGAATGGGGGTGCCCGGGGAGGCGTATTTGCAGGCGTTCTCCAGCAAATTGCTAAAAATGATGCTGAGCAATTGGTGATCCGAGTCGATCAAGGCTTCCGGGGGGGTCTTCAGATGGATGCGATCGGGCTGAGCGCATGACAGGACGGCGTCTTGAAGAACCGTCACCAGATTGAAGCGCACCATGTGTGCGTGCAGCCTCTGATCGCTGAGTTGCAAGGTCTGGACACAGCGCTCGATCACATTGTCCATGTCACGCACTGCCGTCCGTATTTCTTTGGTGCCCTCTGCCCCCGTGCTCAGCCGCATTTGCACCGTGGCCAGTGGGGTTTTGAGTTCATGAGCCAGCATCGAAAGCAGCTTTTCCTGTTCTTCACGCATTTGTTTTTCATGTTCGGCTTGCATGACGCTGCGTTCCAGGTTCAGAGAAAGATCGTTTTGTTTTTTTCGCATCACCCGATCACGGTATTGCAGCATGACCATGATCAGAAACGCCGTGAACAGGCCGTGTGCCTGCACAATGTACAGAGGGATTTCACCGCCGCTCGTCAAGGCCAGGCCTGGCAACACAGCGATCATCATGACCCCCAAAAGCAGGACATAAAAACCGATCACGTAACCCCTTTTCAGGGCTGGGCGCGGGCTGCGAGGTGACTCGATCCAGCCTTTGGACAAAATCACCGACAGTAAAAAAATACTGGGGGTGATCAAGATCTCCAGCATGTTCAGGTGCAAACCCCACATGGGTTGCCCCAAGGCCAACAAGAGCAATTTGACGGGCAGTGCGGCCAGCAAGAGCCACTGCGTTCTTTGCAACCAAGTCGGTGGTTGAAATTCCCGGACGTGCAAAATATGAAACAGAACGGCGGAGCTGACGGCCAAAATGCTGAACAAACTGGTCAGAGTGTCCAGCCAATGGGCTGACAAATGACTGGGCCAGAACACGCGTGTGTAGCCAAGGCCGCACAAAGCGTAAACGAGTGCGCAGAATTGGGCGACCGAGAAAGCGCCGACCAAACGATCCAGGCTGAAAAGCCAGTGCACGCAGCCCCAAGCCAAAAAGACGATGATCACGCCGATGTACAGGGCATACAGCAACTCTTGCTGATGCACACGGCTATTCAATTCGTCGAGCTCAAGGGCTTGAATGGAGATCTGGCGCGTGCTGGTGGATTGAACCTTGACCCAAAGATCTCTTGCGGATTCACCACGCGCAATCGGGATCATGAAATCCAAACCGGGAATGGCCTGCTCTTTGGGGTGAAAGTGATCCCCGGTGACGTAAGCCGGTTGCCGGGTCTGGATCGGATCGTAGATTTCGATCCGATCCAGATAAACAGGCCTCAGGCGCAGGATCAGCCGGTCTGGATCGAGCACGCTCGCAGCATGTCGATGGGGGTCAATCCGTACCCGAATCCAAATGGTGGAGCTGCCAAATCCGCGACTCAGAACACCCTTGTAGGGTTGAAACATGTCGGGCGACTGCCTGACCTGCTCCCAGGTCAGGCGTCCCCCGGGATCGTCGAGCCATGCTTGCTCAACGACGAGATTTTTCGCCCACACCGAGCACAGCCCCAACGTCATCAGCAAGGTGGCTGTGCATTTCCACAAATTCGATACCAACGAATTAAAAAGCATGCTTTATGAAGTGATGTTCTTCAGCTCGTCGAAGTTTTTTGGGACGGCGTGATCCACGTGAGCTTTCGCTCTTTGGTCTTTTTTGGATTCAGCCTCTCGCATGATCATACGATCGTATTTATAAAAAATCATAATTGTGATTAATTTATCGAATAAAACATTCGAATTGAAACGGAGAAAAAAATGAATTCTTTGCACCAAGTTCCCAAGGCCAGAGCCATGCGCTTGGCCCTGATTCCTCTGGCCTGTGTCTTTGCGGTGGGTTGTGCCAGCGTCCAACCTGTTGCCATGAGCCCACAAGAGGTGGAGACTTTGCAAAAATCCGATGCTGAAGTCATGCGCAAGGATGTGGAGCCCATCACTGGCGCCCTGACGCTGGATGAAGCGATCGCCCGGGCCTTGAAGTACAACCTGGATCGTCGGGTGCGCATGATGGAAGAGGCGTTGGCCTTGGGTCAGTTGGATGCTTCTAAATTCGACATGCTGCCCAAAATCATGGCGCAGGCCGGATACGCAGAGCGCGATAAAACACGCTTCACCTGGAGCAGCCGTTATCCCAACGGGTTGCCCTCATCCAGCAATCCCGCAGACAGCTCCACCACCTCCGAGCGGATTCGAAACACCGCCGACCTGGGCTTCACCTGGAGTTTGCTGGATGTGGGTCTGGGCTATTACGGTGCCCGTCAGCAAGCGGACCGCTTCCTGATTGCCGGTGAAAAGCGCCGCAAAGCCATGCATCTGCTCATGCAGGATGTGCGCACTGCCTACTGGCGTGCGGCCAGTGCCCAGTTGCTGAAGGCCGATGTGAGTAAAACCATCGCTTTGGCCGAAGAAGCGCTGGGCGACTCACGCAAAACAGCGGTTGAACGATTGAAAAATCCGCTGGAGCCCTTGCGTTACCAGCGTCAATTGCTGGAAAACCTGCGTTTGCTGGAAAACATCAACCAGGAACTGTCCTCGGCACAAATTGATTTGGCGTCATTGATCAATGCACCGGTGGGACAAAAAATTGAAATCGCCACGACCGACCTGAAAAACATCTCCGATGAAGTGGCGCAAGTTCCGGTGGACAAGCTCGAAGAGGTGGCCCTGCAAAATAACCCTGACTTGCGCGAACAGTACTACAACGCCCGCATCGCGCGAGAGGAAGCACGCAGAACTTTGGTGCGCCTGTTCCCCAACATCAGCTTCAACTATGGCACCAAGTTTGACTCAGACCGTTATTTGTTGGACAACCAGTGGAACGAAGCAGGCCTTCAAATTTCCTTCAACCTGATGAATATCTTCTCGGCTGGCACCCTGATGAAGCAAGCCGAGGCTGGTGCTGCTCTGGCTGACCAGCGCCGCATCGCGGCTCACGCCGCTGTGCTGGCTCAGGTTCATTTGTCGCGTTTGCAGGTGATCAATGCCCGCAGCCAATTTGAACGTGCCGACGCCATCTTTGAGACCGACAACAACATCGCCAAAGTCACACGCGCACGCCAAATGGCCGCAGCCCAAAGCAAGCTTGATGTGGTCAGCACCGAAACCGCCTCGATCCTGAGTTTGCTGCGCCGTTACCAGGCCCTGGCACAGGTTCAGGTGGCAGAAAACCGAATGCTGGCCACTTTGGGGCTGGAGCCACAAATTGGCAGCACGCAAGAACTTTCTTTGCCCGAACTGACCCAACAGGTCAACAAGTCCAAAGCCCCCTGGCAGCAAATCATGAAGGGTGAGCCACTTAAAGTGAGCGTGGCGACGCAGGCTGGCCAATGACCATGCGAAGCTTGGGGCATGCCATCGTGTTGGCGACATCGGTGTGGCACTGGATGGCGAGTGCGCAAGGGGTAGCCCCCGGTGCGTCTGCGTCCAAACCTGCAGCCGCACCATCTGCCGCGACAGCCTCGCCGGCGGTGGCCCGTTTTGACATTCGGGCCCAGCTGATGCCCAAGCGCTACACCACGGTGGCGGCCGAAATTGGCGCCAAAATTGCCGCCATGCCTGTGCCCGAGGGGGCGGCCTTCAAACAGGGTCAGGTCCTGGTTCAGTTCGACTGCGCTTTGCAAAGGGCGCAACTGGACAAAGCCGAGGCCGAGTTGGAGGGCGCCGAACAAACGCTGAAATCCAATTTGAGGTTGGAGGAGCTGAATTCGGTGGGGCAACTCGAGTTGGACCTGTCGAAATCGGCGGTCAATAAAGCCAAGGCCGATGTGAACGCCAACAAGGCCGTCTTGACCAAATGTCAGGTGATCGCTCCATTCACGGGGCGCGTGGCCGAACAAAAAGTTCGCGAGCAGCAGTATGTACAACCAGGACAGTCCATGCTGGACATCCTCGATGACAGTGCCTTGGAACTTGAATTCCTGATCCCCTCGGTTTGGTTGCGTTGGCTCAAAGTCGGGTCTGCGTTTGAGGTGCAAATTGATGAAACCCGCAAGACCTATCCGGCCCGGTTCACCCGGCTGGGCGCCCGAGTCGATCCGGTCAGTCAATCGATCAAAGTGGCCGCTGCGATTCAAGGCAGATTTCCCGAATTGATGGCCGGCATGAGTGGCAAAGTGTTGATCACTGCGCCTGACGGTCAATGATGTTCAGACACATGGTGACACTCGAGAGTGTCTTTTTCTCTGCTCACAGGAGCTGATGATGCGTAAAGTTCTAGACAAGATCAAAAAAGACAACAAATTCCCGTTCAAGCGCGCCTCGTCCGGGCTCATGGCGCTGGAGCAACGCTTCATGTTCGATGGGGCAGCTTTGGCAGACGCCACACAGACCGTGGTGGCAGCTGAACTGGCGGTTCAATCTGCAACAACGACACTGGAAGCGAGCCTGACCCAAGCCGAACAGTTGGCCAAGGACAAAGCGCTGGCCTTTTTGAACCAGGCCTCTGAGCATGATCTGTTTGCGCTGTTCAACGGGAATCAGCGGGAACCCGATGCTGCATGGGCTGACCGATTGGCCGGTCTGAAAGAGGCGCTGGGTCAGGCGGAGTCGCCGTTTGACATGCGCTTGATGGATCGTGCCAGCCAGTTCAGTGCTGTGGCGGCTTTCACGGCCCAAGGTCCGGATGGCAAGCCGACGATTTTCATCAACCCGTTTTGGGCCAATTTGCTGGATGACCAGGACATTGCCAACGTGATGGTGGAAGAAATCGGCCACTGGGTCGACAGTGTCCTGAACCCTGACGCTGACACGGCTGGTGATGAAGGCCAGCGCTTCGCACAGCAGGTCAATGGTGTTGACGTCACGGCCGGTGACAGCACGCAAAGCGATGCGGGTTGGGTGAAATGGGGTGATCAGACGTTTGAAGTTGAATTTGCTTCATTCAATTTTTCCAATGCCTACGAAATGGCCTATGACTGGGATACCCAAAACAACACCGAAGACACCACCGAGCGGTGGGCGGCCAAAGAGCAGAATTCACATTACTTCAAGACAACTTCGCTTGGTGCGGTGAGTATCAACGACGGTTCAAACGGCGTTAATTTCAGTGGCAATGACGTTTCAGCTGTGGCATTGAATGTGGGGGGTAGCACGTTTTATGGTTGGATCAGCCGACCGATCAAGGCCAATGGCGTCGTGCGTGGTTTTTACTTCTGGACGGATGCCAGTTTCACGACCTTGGCGTTGGCACAAGCCGATGGCAACCAGGATGGCGACAGTTCGGTCGCCGACAACAGGGGTTTTTTGCTGGTCGTGGATCAGACTTGGTTCAATCAGCAAATCACCAGCACTGGCGTGTCTAAAACTTTTGGTGCGGCGTCCAAAGATGTGATCGCTGGGTATGTCTCCAGTGGCACGACTCTGACCGTTGCTAATGTGGGATCCTCCTCGGATCGGGTGGATTCTGCACTCAATGGCCTCGTTTCAGCAAACACGGCCCCTGTTGCCAACAACGACACCACCACCGGGGTGCCCGACGCCAGCGTGTCCGGACGTCCCGCCCTGGAGCAGGGCTACAACGCCAATGGTTCAGGCAGCGTCATCACTGCCACCGTCAACGCAACCGGTAATGTGCTCACCAATGATACGGACGCCAACAGTGACTCGCTGAGCGTGAGCACCATCAGCAGCAACTCCACTGGGGCCAGTGCGTCCCCGAGTGGCTCGTCGGCTTACACAGTCGCAGGCAAGTACGGCACGCTGACCATCTATGCGAATGGCAACTACAGTTACGCAGTCGACAACACCCAAGCCGCCGTTGATGCATTGCTCACAGGCACCCTGTCTGAATCCTTCCGTTATACCGCGGCTGACAGCAAGGGGGGGACCGCCTCTGCCAGCCTGACCATCACCATCAATGGCAGCAACGACGCGCCCTTGGCCTACAACGATTACAACACCGCCAAGGAAATCACCTCAACGTCCAACACCGGTTATACCGCGACAGGTAACGTCTTGACCAATGACACCGATGTGGACACGGGCGATACCAAGACCATCTCGGGGTCCAGCGTTTCTGGTTCTGCGGAAGGTGGTACCGTCACTGTGACGGCGGGTACAGCCCAACTGAATTTCTCTGGCGATTCTGGCTTTACAGCCAACATCACAGGTAATGCCCTGTATGTGAATATCGGTGGCACATATCGAGCCGTTTATGATGCCAGCAATAACCAAATCACTTTACAGACCAAAACCAATACGACTGGCAATGATTGGGTGATTGATTTGAGTGGCAACCCTGCCAAATACTACGACGCTGGTGGCAATATCAACATCACTAACATTGCATCTTTTTTTACGACTAATGCGTCGGTCGGCTTTAAAAATTCCACCGGAACAACGACAGACACGACGGGGGGCATGAAAACGGCCTCCGTGAGCTCCACTGCAAACTCAGGCTATACGACCTTGACCGGATTATCGTCTGTCTCTGGCACCATTGCGGTGGGTATGTCGGTATCAGGCACTGGCGTGCCAGCTGGCACGACCGTTAGCGATGTGACCTTGAGTGGCGGTACCATCACCAGCATCAAACTGAGTTCAGACCAGATCACCAGTTCAAACGGCACCACATTCACCTTCACAGGCAGTTCGGGTACAGGGGTGACCCTGACCGGGTTGCATGGCTCGGTGAGCATTGCCGCTGACGGGAATTACACCTACACACCAACGACCAACAACACCAGACTGTCTTCGGGTCAGTCTGCCATTGAAGTCTTTGATTACACCATGCAAGACACTGCTGGACGAACCAGCAGCGCCAAACTTTACATCACAGTTTATGGCAGCGGCAGTAACGACCCTGCCATGGTTACTGACACGGTCACTGTGTATGAGTCAGGGGTGGGGCGAACACCCGATTCCCCGACCACTGCGACATCCGATAAAAACGCGGTGTTCCAAGGGCAAAATGTCTCGACTTCGACGACCACAGGAACCACTTCGACCATCAAAACCATCACCTACAATGTGTTGAGCAACGACACCCCAGGCGCTGGCGGAGCGGTGGTCTCATACACCAAAGCCGATGGCACAGGCTCGCAAAATGCAGGAAACACGCTGACCGGGGCTTATGGCAATCTCACCATTTCCTCCGCTGGCGCTGTGACCTATGTGGTGGACAACACCAATGCCGCCGTTCAGGCTTTGTCCGCATCGGCCTCTCTCACGGAAACCTTCCGCTATCGAGTGACCAACACCGCTGGCGGATTCAACTGGTCTACGCTGACCGTGACGATCCAAGGAACCAACGATGCCCCTGTGGCCGTTGCCGATACCGGTACCGCCCTGAGTGAAGATGGTGCTGTGCTCAGCGCTACTGGAAACGTACTCACCAATGACACCGATGTTGACTCCGGTGACGCCAAAACGGTCAATCTGGCAGGCACCAGCTCGGCCAACACGGCCGTGACGGCTGGTACCACCTACGCCGATGGATTGGTGGTGACGGGCACCTACGGTTCTTTGCGCATTGGCGCCGATGGAACGTACACCTACACCCTGAATAACGACTCGGCTGCCGTGCAAAACCTGGCCGCAGGCGCGACGGCCACGGAGACATTCAATTATCGAGTGGCGGATTCCGCAGGTGCCACGTCGACCAACACGCTGACTTTCACCATCACGGGTTCCAACGAGCCGCCCATTAACAATTTCAATGGCACAGCGATCAGTTCGACGTCGACCACCAATGTGTCGACCACCCAAGATACCCCATTGAATTTCTCTGCGGCCAACAGCAGCCTGCTGAGTGTCAGTGATGCCGATGGTAATCTGACCTCCATTACCCTGACCGTGGACAATGGAAGCTTGTCTTTCACCACCGCGCCAAGCAATGTCACGCTGAGTGCGAACTCGGGCGGTACCATCACCATTTCGGGAGGGTCACAAGCCCAACTCAACGCAGCCCTGGCCTTGTTGCGCTACACCCCCAATAGCGGCTTCACAGGTACCGACTATCTGACCATTGCCAGCAAGGATGGCAGCAATACTTGGGACAGTGACGGTATCGCCATCTATGTGGATGATCGTGCGCTGTCTGTGAATTCCATCACGGTCAACGAGGGTGGGGGCTACGCCACCTTTACCTTGTCAGCAACCGCTGGCCAGACCTTGACGCTGGGTTTGAGCGACGGCACGGCCAATCCAACCGCAACCAGTGGCACGGATTACACCAACAGCCTGGAGTACTGGGACTCCACTGCCAATTCGAACAATGGCGCTTGGGTGCCTTATTCATCGGCGTTCACCGTGCCCGGCACCACCAACGCCACCGTGACTTTCTACGTCAGGGTAGCGGTGAGCCCGGATGCGGTTTATGAGGGTTCTGAAGACCTAAAGCTGACCGCCACGTACACCAGTGGGACCAGCCGATCCACAACGGGTGTGGCTACGATCGTGGACGATGGCACCGGCACGAAATACACCAGTGGCAATCCTGGACTCTCTGGCCCCGCAACCGACAGCACCAATTTGGATGATGACCGACCCACATTGACCGTGACGGGCGTCAGCGACGTATCTGAAGGCAGCAATGCGATTTTCACGGTCACTTTATCCAAAGCCTGCGCGGCGGCAACACTCATCGATTTGGGCTTGACCGATGTGACCACTCAGTCGGGTGATTACAGCACCACTTATAAGTGGTCCACGTCGGCTTCGGGTCCCTGGACCACGGTGTCAGGCAATCAAATCAGCCTGGCAGCCAACGTGACCACCTTTTACGTCTTGGCCACCACGGTCAATGACTCGCCGGCCGTGTATGAAGGAGCCGAATCGTTCAAATTGACGGCGACATTCAATGCAGCTGCGTTGACCTACGTCAACGGTGTCAGCGGAGCCACGCGCACAGGTTATACGGCCAATGCAAACGCCACCATCCTGGACAACGGTGCAGGCACCATCTACAACGAAGACGGGACCACCACGACCACAGGTGTGGATAACGATCAAGCTGCCAGCCTGTCTGTGACGGGTGGCTCCTACAACGAAGGCTCCCCCCGTGCCGTCTTCACCATCACCGCGACAGCAGGGCAGTCCTTGACTTTGGACGTCCAAGACGTTGCTGACACCGGCAAAGCACCGACGGGGGATGACGAAGGCGGTGCCGATGATTCATTGAACAATGCCCCTATTTATTACTCTTTGGATGGCGGTCTGACTTGGACACTTTACACGGGTACCGCGATCACGGCAGGGTCGGTACCGGTTTTGGTGGCGGTCGACATCACCGGTGAACGCGACACGGTTTATGAAGGCGAAGAGCAGTTTAAACTAGTGGTCACATCGGGTGCTCAGACGGCTTCTGCTTTCGCCTCCATCTTTGACGATGGCACTGGATTGATTCAGCAACCCAATAGCCCCAACCCCGATCCGGATGCGGTCAAGGACGACGACCGTCCGGTGCGTGTCAACAACATCGAGGTCAACGAGAACTCGCCCTGGGCCGTGTTCCGAGTCAACGGCACGGCGGGCCAATCGGTGACCTTGGCGCTGCAAAATGACAGCGATGCCAGCACAGTCAACGCTTCTTTGGGCACCGACCTTGGCACCCAGTTGCAGTATTTCAACGGCACGGCTTGGGTGAATTACACCGGTGCGGTGACCTTGCCCACGGGTGGCGAGCTCTTGGTGCGGGTGGCGATCACCGACGACGATCCTTACGAGGGGCCTGAGACCTTCCAACTGGTGGTGACGCCCAG
>JACCDS010482817.1_pt1 | contig 28612 bp, 23 predicted proteins | sample 7446441 | NCBI WGS metagenome assembly JACCDS01 (sample SAMN15323445, study PRJNA562643) | freshwater metagenome | isolation source: river surface water | place: USA:Blue River Watershed | collected 2017-08-17 | reverse complement strand
CGTGTAGTCGGACAGCGGCATGGTCCGGACCCGGGAGAGGGGCCATTCCTTCAGGAACTTGTCCATCATGTCCTGATACTTGGGCTCGGAGCAGATCGGCAGGGGCATGGGCATAGGAGACACATTTCTTCGTCCCCGCACAACAGGGTTTGATAAGATTGTTATAAGTTCTCAGCCTGCGGCTATCCCCATGGACTTCACCCCCGTTCAGCGCACCCACGTCGAGCAGGCGCTGGCCGATCTCGATGCCGGCGCGTCCCCAGCTGGCTTCAGGGATTCGACGACATATGACGTCATTCATCAGGGCCGGCCATATCCGCCGAAGCAGCTCATCGCGCAGGCGCTGAAGCACGCGACAGGCAAGGTCGTCGCCGGCGACGATTTCGGCGGGGGCGAGGGCACGGCCTGCTTCCGCAGGCTTCGCGAGCTAGGTTTCCTGATCACGGAGAAGTTTGAGGGCCCATCCTCGGCTAAGCTATCGAAGCTCGAGTATTGGGTCGGGGTGACAGACCAGTCATGGTTTGAGTTTCACTCCGCCAACAAATCCGCCGAAGTGAACTTCTGGGCTCCGGGCGCCGAAGTTAACTTCAAGGCCATTCCCGAGGGCGGGCTGTTCTTATTCAAGCTGAAGTCTCCCATAAACAAGATCGTTGGCGGAGGTTGGTTCATGAAGAGCACCACATTGCCGCTGGAGCTTGCATGGAAGGCCTATGGCAAAGGGAATGGTACCGAGACTCTTGTCGACCTGCGCGACAGCATCACACTGTTCAGGTCTAAAATGCATAAGCCTACGTCTCCCAATGAGACTATCGGGTGTACCTTGCTTACGGAATGCTTCTGGCTTCCGGAAGATCAATGGATCGACCAGCCCGAGGACTGGTCTTCGGCGATAGTCAAAGGCAAGAAGTATGACCCCAAAGCCGGACCTGGCCTGCGCGTCTGGAGTCAAATACAGGAAAGACTCAGGACTCAGCCTCTTGCCCATGGCGTCGAACAGGAGCAGGATCGGTACGGCAGGCCTTACCTAGCGAAGCCCAGGCTCGGCCAGGCGGGATTCCGGGTCGCCGTCTTGGATGCCTATGGCCGTCGCTGTGCCGTGACTGAAGAAAAGACCCTTCCGGTCCTAGAGGCTGCCCACATCAGACCCTACGCGGACGGGGGCGGGCATGAGGTCGGCAATGGACTCCTCCTTCGCTCGGATTTCCACACCCTCTTCGATGCTGGCTACCTGACCATCGATAACGACTATCGCCTCCTCGTCAGCAAACGCCTGAAGGAGGAGTTCTCCAACGGCCGCCATTACTACGAGCACCACGGCGCCCAGGTCCCCAATCTGCCAAATCGCACGGACCTACTGCCCTCGCGTTCAGCCATCGAGTGGCGGAATGCCCAGTGGTCGGGCTAGGCGTTTACTTTTTCGAATAGCCGTTACTATTCCGGCGGTATTTCACGCCGTTGACCTCGACGACATCGCCCTCGGATACGATTCTGCGGATGACCTCGAAGGTCTGCTTATCCGGCCATTTGCTGTCCACGATGTGCGTGGCCGACTCGGTGTCGACTTCGTCGCCACATTCGAGGAGATAGCGGATCGGGTCCAGTGCAGCGTCGAGGGTCAGGTGCGGGCCAGATAGCGCGTCCCATTCGCTCCCCGAGAAGTAATAACCACGCCACTCGATGACTTCGCAGCCCCCATTTTCCGTGGCATAACTGAAGGACTCGAATTCGTCTTTGAGATAACCGATCAAGTCAGAGACTGCATCAGCCCGTAACGTATCCCGAAGATCAGCTTCGTTGATCCCGACGTCCTTGATGAAGTGGGCCCGGAGCTCGCCGCTTTCCATCAGTTGCTTAAAGGTAGGGGTAGTCACTTACTTTACGTTATGTGCAGATATTTTAGATGAAGGCCTCTACCTCACGGATAAAACATCATGTTCGTTGCCGGCACGAGCGCACTGGCTTCCTCGGCCGTAAACTTTACCGTCCCGAACCATTGATGGACGGTCCAGCCGCGGCTATGGGTGCATACCACCCGAACATATCGGTTCCTGAACTTAGACAGCAGGCCGAGCTTCTTAGGCCCGACCTTGATGATATACGACTTGCCGACCTGCCCAACGCCGTACCGGTACCTCTTGCCTTTGTTGAACTTATAGCGCCTCCAGTGGAAGCTTGCGTGCAGCTTCCAGGATGCGAAGTGTCTTTCCTTTCGCGCGTGGGTGTCGTTGAAGCCCTTCAGCGCCTGCCCGACGTCATCATGGTAGGGGTCTTCGTAGAACTGGACTTCTTTTTGGTACATAAATGGCATTCTTTGTCCGCCTTGGTTCCGTTTGTCCCGAGTTTAGGCCTTAAGGGGGATGAGGGCTTCTTCCTGGGCTTTGGTAAGCTTAAGGGGTGCGAAGCGTAGGAAGGTGGCGAAGCCGTTGCGGCCTAGGGAAATGATCCTGACGTAACGGCCCCGATGCCGGGCTAGGGCGCCCCGTCGGTTGTCGGGGACCTTCATGATCACGGACTCTCCGATGCACCGTGCTTTGTAGGTGTCCACTCGGGCTTCCATACCCCGGTAGCGGTACCAATCCACCAAGGCGCCAACTACCGCTTTGGCCACTACGGCGTCCTTCTTTGAGGGTGCCTTCCTATATCCCTCGAGGGCTAAAAAGATGTCATCCTGGACGTTATCATCGTAGAAAACCGGGGTAAATAGACCTCTGACAGCCATTCGCCATTAATGTTAACACCTATATGTGTAGTCAACGCTATACAGCCTGAAAGTATTATAAAACCGATTTTTACACCTATTTTACCAATCGAATTTCGCCGGCAAACTTGCCGGCGAACATATATCGTGACAGTTGACACCCGCGTCTTCCTAGGCATAAGTAACCAGATGCCCCTCCCTGGAATCATTCAGAGTACGGCCCTCCTCCAGGCCGGCGCCCGCTTTGGGTCCAAGGGAACGCATACGACCCGTACTTCGATGCAGAAGGAGCTAAGCGACTCCCTCCGGGGGCTCCCTCCCTCCGCCCAGCGCGAGGACTTCAAGCGGGCGATCGTGGACGACAACGTCCTAGGCAAGAGCACGATGTCCAACCGGATCCTCTCGAACCAGCGACTAGGCGAGCTCTACGGGTTGGATCCCTCTGTTCTTCTTTACCGTGTGCTCCGCCACCTATGGGATGCCGATCCGCAGGGAAGGCAGCAGGTTGCGCATCTCTGCGCCTTGGCCCGAGACCCCCTTCTTCGAGCCACGGCCGAGTACGTGATTCCGCTCCGGGTCGGCGGCGAATGTATCCGAAATGAGTTCACGACGACGCTCCGTGAGGCGGTCGATGTACGCATGAACGATAACACCTTGGATAAGGTGGCCCGCAATTCGGGCGCCTCTTGGTCCGTTTCCGGCCACCTTAAGGGGCGCGTCCGAAAGATTCGTCAAGCGGTAGCCCCGACTGTCGGCGGCGTCGCTTACGCCCTCTGGATCGGAAGCCTTGAGGGTAGGGTGGGGGACGAGCTCTTCACCTCTTTCTGGATGTCTACCTTCGATGCGCCGATCTCCGAGCTGCACGCCATCACTCTCCGCGCCAAGCAGATGAATCTCATCCGGGCCGCCATCGGTGGCGGCGTCGTCCAAGTGGACGCGAACCGACTGCTCGAAGCCACTCTACAATCCTGAACCCATGGGCCGCATAGAAGAACTCGCAGAACTATATAATCGGACCATCTCCATCCCTTGGCCTCAGTCGGCAAGCGGCGCGGAGCGCGTGCTGATGGCCGTTTACTCGACCAGCCTCGAGCGGACGTTGCGTGCCCGGGTCGCTCTCTTTGCGGATGCGACGGAGCAGTCCGGTCATGGCTGGAAGCTGGTCGATGCCACTTCTTGGTTCTCCGAATGGATGGCCGGGCAGGAATACGCCCAGAGTTACTTCGAGACCCCCGAAGATATTCGTCCGCTCGTCGAAGCCGAGTTCAGGGGGCACGTCGCGTCGCGCCTCAAGAAGGAGCTGGCCGAAGCCGGCCCCGATGACGTGGTCGCCCTGATGGGTGTCGCCTCCCTTTACGGCTTTGCCCGCATTTCCGAACTCATCCGCGCCGTCGAGCCGGATATCAAGGGTCGTCTTGTGGTCCTCTTCCCGGGCACCAAAGACGGCAATAACTACCGCATGCTCGATGCGCATGACGGCTGGAACTACCTCGCTAACGGCATCTCCGTCTCCGCCTAACTCCTCTCTAACATGAAGATCCACGAACTGCTCAAGAACGACGTACGTAAGTTTGGCTTGGCAAACAACGGCCAGGCTCGAATCGACCATGACACCGAGCTCCCGCGCGAACTGAAGATGTTCGTCTGCGATGGCGAATACGGTAAAGCCCTTGACCGCATCTTGATCGCCTACCTAGGTAATATCGACAAGTCCCGCCAGGTCGCCTCCTGGGTCAGCGGATTCTACGGCAGCGGTAAGTCCCACTTGCTCAAGATGCTCGGCCACCTCTGGGTGAATACCCCCACCGGTGAAGGAGACGCGCGTACCTTGGTCAGCGGGCTTCCCGATTCCGTCCAAGCCAGCCTACGCGAGCTCGATATCCTGGCCGAGCGTAACAAAGTCAGCCGATTCTCCGCCATGGGCACGTTGCCTGCGGGCAATAGCGACATGGTCTTCGCGACCATTCTTTCTGTCGTACTGCGCGCCAAGAAGCTGCCGGAGCAGATTCATCTGGCTAACTTCGTGCTCTGGCTCCGTGAGCAAGGCTACGAAGAGACCGTCCGCGAAGCCGTCGCGTCCAAGGGCAAGGAATGGAATGCCGAGCTCAATAACCTCTACGTATCGCCGATTTTCCCTGAGGTATTGCTCAAGCTGGACCCCTCCCTTGGCAAGACGGTCCAGGATGTTCGTCTAACAATCCGTGAACAGTACAAGGTGCTGACCTCGGACCTGACCGCCGATCAGTTCGTGACCAACCTTAAGCGTGTTTTGGTGGACGCCAACGGCAAGCTGCCTGTCGGCATCGTCATCCTCGACGAGGTCCAGGCTTACATCGCCGATAATCCTGATCGTGCGCAGAAGGTCACTGACGCCGCCGAGATCTTCATGACCAAGCTCGACAATCGCATCATGCTTGTCGGCGCCGGTCAGTCGGCCCTTTCCACCTCGACTCCTAACCTGATCAAGCTTCGTGACCGTTTTATGCTCACGGTCCAGCTTTCGGATGCCGACGTCGAAACCGTGACCCGCAAGGTCCTCCTGACCAAGAAGGCTTCCGCCGAATCCGACATCCGGAATCTTTTCGACAAACATGCCGGCGAGATCAACGGCCTCCTTTCTGGCACCCGCATCCAGTGGGTCGCAGAGGATGAGCGTTATAGCATCATCGATTACCCTCTCCTGCCGCAGCAGCGCCGTTTCTGGGAGCGCGCCCTCCGTTCCATCGATCCGGCTGGCACCAATGCCCAGCTTCGCTCCCAGCTCCGCAACCTGCTCGATGCCTTGGTGGCCGTGGCTGACGCCGAAATCGGCGCCATCATCCCCGGCGACAAGCTCTTCGAACTGATGTCCGGCAGCATGCTCAATACCGGCATCCTTCAGAACGAACTCAACGAGCGGATCAAGAAGCTCAACAACGGCACGCCGGAGGGTATCCTTCGTAGCCGCATCGCGGGCTTGGTATTCCTCATCAACCGACTGCCTCGTGAGGCTGGTCTTGATGATGGCATCCGTGCCAACGAGCAGATGATTGCAGACCTTCTCCTGAACGACCTCGCCGGAGATACGCGTGACTTCCGTGAAAAGGTGAAGAAGCAGCTGGCTTGGATGGCGGACAAGGCTGAGCTGATGAAGATCGACAGCGAATACCGCATCCAGACGCGCCAAGGCGCCGAGTGGAACGCGCGTTTCAACGAGAAGGTCGCCGCCTTCAACTCCAGCAACGATGTCCACCTGGAACGCGACCGTCTCTTCAAGGCGGCCGTCAGCAAGGTGGTGGACTCCATCCGCCTTCAGCAGGGAGCGGCCAAGGAAAAGCGCAACCTGACCGCCCACTACTCGGTCACTCCGCCCGACCCCAATCTCGACGGCGTGGTTGTCTGGGCTCGCGACGAGTGGTCCGTCGCCGCCGGCACCGTCCTTGGCGAGGCCCAGCAGCGCCCGCAGGATGATCCGGTCATCCACCTGTTCATCCCCAAGCGTGATGCCGATAACCTGAAGGCCCTGATCGTCCAGTCGCTCGCCGCCAATAGCGTCATCGCTTCGATGGGCACCCAAAGCACCCCCGAAGGCCGCGAGGCTTCCCAGGCCATGGCTGCCCGCCTCGACGACCTTCAGCAGCGCCTGGGTATCGCCGTCCAGCAGATCATGCAGGCGACTAAGCTTTATCGTGGCAAGGGTGTCGAAGTCGGCGTCGCCAAGCTCGAAGACGCGCTGCTTACCACCGCTCAGCTCTCGCTTGACGCGCTTTACCCCCGCTTCGGCCAGGCGGACAGCGAGAAGTGGGGTCTGGTTCAGCAGCGTATCAAGCAGTCGAGCGATGAGCCGTTCCAGCCTGTCGGCCATCCGGGCGATCTTCGTCAGCACCCCGTTTGCCTTTCCATCATCACGCATGTCGGTGAGGCCGGAGCCAACGGCACGACCGGCAGCGCGATCCGCAAGCACTTCCGCGCTGCTCCCTATGGTTGGCCTCAGGATGCGGTCGACGCGGCCCTCATGGGCCTCCATCGCGACGGGGTCTTTGTCGGACGTAAGAACGGCGTACCGGTCCAGTTCCGCGAGGTCGATCTGAGCGCCATTCCCCAGATCACCTACATCGCTGAGTCCATGCCGGTCACTCCGGCCGAGCGCGTCAAGCTGCGCGGTATCCTGAATGCGGAGAACCTCGTGAACGTGCCCGCCGGCAAGGGAGAGGAATTCATCGCCGCGTTCTTCGCCGCCCTTCGCGAAATCGCCGCGTATCTCGAGATGGAAGCAGGGATGCCTCCGGCCATCGAAATTCCGATGGCTGATGCGATCTTGTCGACCTCCGGAGGCCATCAGGTGAAGGCTTTCCTCGCGGAAGGCGACGCCATCAAGCAGCTCGCCGTCAAAGCCAAGGCGCGCAAGGCGGCCATCGAGGCCGTCAAGCCGCTGCTCGATGACGTGATCGCGTTGCGCAACGTGGCCTCTGGCGTTCCTGCCCTTAAGGAGCATCTGGTCGAACTGGCCCACATCATCACGACCCGTGCCGCCGCGGATTCCAAGACGCGCATCGAAACCCTGCGTCGTGACTTGGAAGCCGGCCTGCGTAAGGCGCTCAAGGAAGCCAACGCGACTTGTGAGACGAAGTACCAGGAAGCACGGAGCCGCCTGGATAGCTCGGATGTCTGGCAGAAGTTGCCTGAAGCAGAGCGTGTCCGCCTCCACATGATGTATGGCTTCGAAGCCCCTCGCTCCGATGAGCCGGTAGATCTGCGGGCGCTCGTCGCGACGCTGGCCTCGCGTCCGCTCAGTCAGCGTACGGCCGAAGCCTATGGTTACGCCGGCAAGGTAGATGGCCTTCTTCGTGAAGCAGCCCAGTTCCTTGAGCCTAAGGCTCAGACGATCTCCGTCGACCGTCGCCTCCTTAAGACGCACGAGGACCTACAGGCTTGGCTCAAGGATACGGAAGCCAAGCTTTCTGAAGCGCTCAAGAAGGGCCCGGTCAACCTCAACTGATCATGTCCCACGCGCCCCTTCATCCCGACACGCGCAATCTCCTCGCAAGGGAGATTCTCAACGCGCGTGAGGCTGCCGAGGCTGGCGCCAAGGCTTCCCTTGCAGCGCTGCGTGTGGGAGAAGTGTCGCCGGCCGAGGGCATGTCGACTGCGGAGCGTTCGCTCCGTAATCGCCTTCGCGCCAACGGACGACAGCTGGGCGACAACCTCTTGGCTGATGGGAAGCAGGAGCTGGGATTTCTCCTCGAAGAGATCGCTTACCAGCACTGGCACCGGATGCTCTTTGCGAGGTTCTTGGCCGAGAACGGACTCCTGCGAGAAGACCAAGGCGACCAGCCGATCGATCTCGCCGAGTGCGAGGCCTTGGCAAACGCCGAAGGGTTGGATATCTGGGCTTATGCTGCTCGCTGCGCCCAGAAGATGCTTCCCGGCGTCTTCCGTCTGGACGACCCAAAGTTAGAGCTACGCCTGGATACGCCAAAACAGCTGGAATTGAACGCCATCTTGAAGGCGCTGCCTTCGCAGGTCTTTACTGCCACAGATGCGCTCGGATGGGTTTATCAATATTGGCAGGCCAAGCGTAAGGATGAGGTCAACGCCTCGGGCGTGAAGATTGGTGCCAAGGAAATTTCGCCCGTAACCCAGCTATTTACCGAAGACTACATGGTGGACTTCCTCCTCCATAATACACTCGGGGCGTGGTGGGCCGGAAAGATGGGTCCGATCGAGGCGACCGATGAGTCTGAGGCCCGTGCGAAAGCCGGCCTGCCAGCCAAGGATGGCCTGCCGGCGGTTGAGTGGACCTATTTACGCTTTGTTCAGGACTCAGAGAGCAAGAAGTGGACGCCGGCGTCCGGAATTTTCGGGGGCTGGCCGAGGAGGGCAAAGGACATTACGTTCCTCGATCCCTGCATGGGTTCGGGCCACTTCCCGGCTTTTGCCCTGCCTATTCTTGCGCGTATGCGGATGGATGATGAAGGCGGCAATGCGGCTACTAATTTATATGCTGTTCTCAAGGGCCAGATTCACGGCCTCGAACTGGACCAGCGTTGCTGTCAAATAGGCGCTTTTAATCTAGCGCTGACAGCTTGGAAGCTTGGAGGTTTTCAGCAACTGCCTTCACTTAACATCGCCTGTTGTGGTGTCGCACCTCAGGCTGAATTAGCTGATTGGGTACGGCTGGCAGGCGATGACGATAAGCTAAGGTCGGGTATGACACAATTATACAAGCTCTTCCAGCAAGCGCCCGTTTTAGGCAGTCTTATAAATCCTCTGCTGGGGAAGGGCGATTTATTGACTGCGAATTCTAGCCAAATTCGCCCTCTTTTGGATGCTGCGGTTGCCGTAGAAGTGATGGACGCAGCTTTGCACGAAATGAAGATTTCGGCCAAGGGCATTTCCGAGGCTACGGAGATTCTCTCAGCGCAGTACAGCCTTGTTGCAACAAACGTGCCATATTTAGCACGAACTCGTCATCCGGAGGAGCTAGCTAAGTATGTTGATCGGAATTATAAGGAGTCGAGGACAGATCTCGCCACAGTTTTCATCAGGAGATGCCTTGAGCTTTCTGGATCCAGAAATGCTATAGCAGTCGTTACGCCGCAAAACTGGAACTTCCAGGACCAGTACGAACCGTTTAGGTCGTGGATTCTCAGCAACGCATCTTTGCAAGCCAATGTCCAGTTGGGGGCAGGTGCATTCGAGTCTATTACCGGGGAGGTTGTTAAGCCTGCTCTTCTGATTGCCAGTAGTTTTATTCCTGAGCCACGCCATTTCTTTCTGGCTTCCGATTGCTCTGCCATGCAAGGCGTGACGGCAAAGAGCCAGGCGATTTCTAGGTCGGAGATTTTTCTACTTTCACAATCTGAGCAGAAGCAGAACCCGCGGTCTCGTATCTTGGTAAGGGACTTGGTAGAGATGCCAGTCCTTAAGTCGATTGCTGGTCATCATAATGGAATCTGCAGCGGCGACCTTTCGCGGTTCACTAGATGCTTTGTGGAAGTTGGAGTTATTGCAGATGGATGGGCGACCCAGCAAACCACGACTCGGATCACTCGAAATTTCTCGGGCATGCAGAACATTTTCTGGTGGCAAGGTGGGTCGGGTGATTTTTTCCGTTTTGCTTGCGAGCGTCTAGAGACTAGTAATCCAGGGGCTTGGGTGCGCGGTAAGGGCGCTTGGGGGAAAAGGGGAGTGATTGTGAGTGCCATGGGCAGCCTGCAGGTTTCTAGGTACTTGGGTGACTTATTTGACGACAACACTGTTGTCCTTGTTCCACATGATGAAAAAGACCTCCCAGCACTTTGGGAATTTTGCTCGTCGCCAGAATATGCCCAGCTTGTAAGAACAATTGATCAGTCCTTGAAAGTGCGTGGTCCGCTTGTCGAGGTGCCTTTTGACGTTGAAAGGTGGTCGGACCTCGCAGCCAGGAAACATCCATGCGGTTTGCCTGTTCCTCACTCCAGCGATCCTACGCAGTGGTTGTTCAGCGGCCATCCTCATAAGTCCGAAAATCCTCTCCAAGTTGCCGTAGCTCGGTTGCTTTGTTATCAGTGGCCGCGACAGACGGGGTCCAGTTTCCCGGATTGTCCGGCGCTGGGCCCCGACGGCCTTGAAAAGCATGCCGACGATGATGGCATCGTGGCGCTCAGCCCGATCAATCGCGAGGAAGCCGCCGCGGTAAGACTCCGTGACCTGCTCAAGGACGCCTACGGTGCTGGATGGCAAGACGGCGTCACGGAGCGTCAGCTTCTCTCCGATGCCGGCCATGGAGCCGCCACTCTGGAGGAGTGGCTCCGTGATTCGTTCTTCGAGGAGCACTGCAAGCTCTTCCACCACCGCCCTTTCATCTGGCACATCTGGGATGGCGAGAATGACGGGTTCCATGTCCTGGTAAACTATCACCGTCTCGCCGCAGGCAATGGAGACGGCACGCGATTGCTGCAAAAGCTCGCCACGACCTATCTCGGCGACTGGATCGCCCGCTGCACTCAAGAAGTAGCAGCAGATAAGCCAGGCGCCGCCCGACGCCTGAAGGCCGCACAAGACCTGCAGGCCGATCTACGCAAGATCCTGGAGGGCGAGGCCCCTAACGACATCTTCGTGCGTTGGAAGCCTCTAGGCGAGCAAGCCATCGGCTGGGCTCCCGACATCAATGACGGGGTGCGTCTTAATATCCGTCCCTTCCTGGCTGTGCGCGATGTAGGCAAGAAGGGCGCCGGCTTGCTTCGCTTTAAGCCTAATGTGAAGTGGGACAAGGATCGCGGCAAGGAACCCCAGCGCCCTAAGTCAGAGTTCCCTTGGTTCTGGTCCTGCGACCCTGAATCGAACCCGCAGCACGCCACTGATTATAGCGGCGGCTCGACTTTCACCGGCGAACGCTGGAACGAACTCCATTATACTCTGGCAGCAAAAAGAGCTGCCCGTGCTAGCCGCACTTAACCATGTCTCACGCGCCCCTTCATCCTGATACGCGCAATCTCCTCGCGAGGGAGATCCTAAAGGCGCGCGAGGCTGCGGAGGCTGGCGCCAAGGCCTCCCTTGCCGCACTGCGTGTGGGAGAAGTATCGCCGGCCGAGGGCATGTCAGCTGCCGAGCGTTCGCTCCGTAATCGCCTGCGGGCCAACGGACGACAGCTGGGCGACAACCTGTTGGCTGATGGGAAGCAGGAGTTGGGCTATCTCGTCGAAGAGATCGCTTACCAGCACTGGCACCGGATGCTCTTTGCGAGATTCTTGGCCGAGAACGGTCTCCTTCGTGAAGACCAAGGCGATCAGCCGATCGACCTCGCCGAGTGCGAGGCCTTGGCTAACGCCGAAGGGTTGGACATCTGGGCTTATGCTGCTCGTTGCGCCCAGAAGATGCTCCCGGGAGTATTCCGTCTGGATGATCCGAAGCTAGAGCTCCGCCTCGATACTCCCAAGCAGCTTGAGCTTAACGCCATCCTGAAGGCTCTGCCGTCCCAGGTCTTTACGGCTACCGACGCGCTCGGATGGGTTTATCAGTATTGGCAGGCCAAGCGTAAGGACGAGGTCAACGCGTCCGGCGTTAAGATCGGTGCCAAGGAGCTCTCGCCAGTCACGCAGCTTTTCACGGAAGACTACATGGTGGACTTTCTCCTCCATAACACGCTCGGAGCGTGGTGGGCGGGGAAGATGGGCCCGATCGAGGCTGCAACCGAAGAGGAAGCACGCGCCAAAGCAGGTCTTGCCTCCAAAAACGGACTGCCGGAGATCACCTGGACTTACCTGCGCTTCATCCAGGATGCCGAGACCAATAAGTGGACGCCTGCCGGAGGAACCTTCGAGGGTTGGCCCAAGAAGGCCAAGGACATCACCTTCCTCGACCCCTGCATGGGGTCGGGGCATTTTCCTGTATTCGCTTTGCCCATCCTTGCGCGCATGCGGATGGAGGAAGAGGGCGGCACGCCTCAGGAGAATATCCACGGAGTTCTAAAGGACCAGATTCATGGATTGGAACTCGATCAGCGCTGCTGCCAGATTGGCGCCTTCAATCTAGCACTGACCGCCTGGAAACTCGCTGGATTACAACAATTGCCGGTGCTAAATGTGGCGTGCTGTGGTCTGTCCCCAGCCGCTAACCTCAATGACTGGGTCGCTTTGGCGGGGGACGATCAAAAGCTGCAACGTGGAATGGAGAAACTCCACTCTTTGTTCAAAAGCGCCCCGGTGCTGGGTAGTCTCATCAACCCGCGCGCCGGCGAGCATGATTTGCTGGTAGCCACATTTCAGGAACTCCAGCCACTTCTCGAAAAAGCGCTGGCGCAGGAGTCCAAGGACGATGCCGCAAATGAAATGGCCGTGACCGCGCGCGGACTAGCCAAGGCGGCGGAAATTCTCGCCGGCCAGTTCACGCTCGTCTCCACCAACGTGCCTTATCTAGGTCAGAAAAAGTTTGGCGAACTTCTTAAGCGTTATTTTGAGGATGCTTATGAGGAGGGGAAGGCAGACCTCGCTACCGCATTCATTCTTCGATGCCAGGATTTGTGCGAACAAAATGGAACGACTGCGTTGGTCGTACCACAGAACTGGCTATTTCTTGGCGCTTACAAGCGAATGCGCCAACAACTATTGCGGGACGTTCAATGGGGATTTGTCGCACGACTTGGGGCCCGTGCTTTCGAGACAATAACCGGTGAGGTTGTAAACGTCTGCATGATCGTTCTTACGCATCGCGTCCCGGGAGCGAACGAATCTTTCGCTGGCCTTGATGCATCACAGGAGGAGACGGGCTTGGAAAAGGCCCATGGACTAAGGATTAAATCTGTTAGCACTATCAGTCAAAGCGGACAGTTGAAGAATCCAGATGCGAAGCTTTCATTCGTTGATTCAATCAATTCTTCATTGCTTGCCAACTATGCCACGGCACCCCGAGGCGTCGTTTCTGGTGACCGCGATTATTGGGTTAGGGCATTCTGGGAGCTTAAAACTTTACACGAGAAGTGGCGACCTCTCCAAAGCGCAGTAAGTGCAAACATTCCCTTTGGAGCTCGCGAGTCAGTTATCAACTGGCAGACTGGCGGCGAAGGAATGCTGCGAGCTGGAATTGGCAACACTTCCCTCCGGAAGTACGGCGTCGTTGTTAGTCAGGTCGGTGAACTCTCATGTACTCTCTATACGGGAGAACTCTACGATAACAGCTCCTTCGCAATTGTTCCAAACGACCCGAGGAATCTCTTGCCTATCTGGGTATTTTGTTCGTCGCCGGCTTACAATGAGTCAGTCCGTGCATTCAACCAAAAGCTGAGTGTTGATCCAAGCCATTTGATTCAAGTCCCCTTCGACTTGGCGCACTGGCAGACGGTGGCAGCGGAGAAATACTCGAACGGGTTGCCGAAGCCGTTTTCTTCGGACCCGACCCAATGGTTGTTCAACGGTCACCCGCATAAATCCGATAATCCCCTTCAGGTCGCTGTAGCCCGTTTGCTTTGCTATCAGTGGCCGCGGCAGACGGGGTCCAGTTTCCCGGATTGTCCGGCGCTAGGAGCTGATGGACTGGAGGGGCATGCTGACGATGACGGCATCGTCGCGCTAAGCCCGATAAACCGCGAGGAAGCTGCGGCAGCCCGACTTCGCGCCCTGCTCAAGGATGCCTATGGTGCCGAATGGCAGGACGGTGTCACTGAGCGCCAACTTCTTGCCGATGCCGGCCATGGAGCCGCAACCCTGGAGGGGTGGCTCCGCGATTCGTTCTTCGAGGAGCATTGCAAGCTTTTCCACCACCGCCCTTTCATCTGGCACATCTGGGATGGCGAAAAGGACGGGTTCCATGTCCTGGTAAATTACCACCGTCTCGCTACCGACAACGGAGACGGCACACGCTTGCTACAAAAGCTCGCTACGACCTATCTCGGCGACTGGATCGCCCGCTGCACCCAAGAGGTCGCCGCAGATAAGCCCGGCGCCGCTCGACGCCTGAAGGCCGCGCAAGACCTGCAAGTAGATCTACGTAAGATCCTGGAAGGCGAGGCGCCTAATGATGTCTTTGTGCGTTGGAAACCGCTGCATGAGCAAGCCATCGGCTGGGCTCCCGACATTAATGATGGGGTGCGTCTTAACATCCGTCCCTTCCTGACTGTGCGCGATGTAGGCAAGAAGGGCGCCGGCTTGCTTCGATTTAAGCCAAATGTGAAGTGGGACAAGGATCGTGGAAAAGAACCCCAACGTCCTAAGTCAGATTTCCCTTGGTTCTGGTCCTGCGACCCTGAATCGAACCCGCAGCACGCCACTGATTATAGCGGCGGCTCGACTTTCGCCGGCGAACGCTGGAACGAACTTCATTATACCTTGGCGGCGAAGAAAGCCGCACGGAACAAGACATCTTTAACATGACGAACGACACTATCGCATCCGAGCTGGCTTTGCGCCTCCGCCAAGCTGCCTCGATTTCCGGCGACGAATACCCCGTGGCGGCGGTCATCTGGACCGACGCCAAGTCCGAGTGGCTGCCCGCCTTCGAGGCACTGCGTCGACAGATTCCGGAGCTACTCTGCCTTGGCGCCTATAATCCCGAACGTGGCACGGGACCGGCGATCTGGCTTCGTTGCGTTGCCGACAGGACGATCACTCTCGAAGGGTTCCCCGATGGCGCCATTCCGATCATCTACGCGCCGGGGTACTCCCGAGCACAACTACGCGCCGATGAGTTGGGCCCTTTGGAGATCCGTCCGCTCATCGACCTCGCCCTTCGCGGAAAGGTCTGGTCGCAGCCTAACACGTCCGACTGGGGGGTGATTTCTTTCCTCGGTACACAGGCCGGTCTGGGCCTCAACCTTGCCGGGAATCAATCCACCCATCAGGCCATTCTTTCCAACCTGTATGAGCTCATCAACGAGCCGCTCGTGGAGCTACGAGGCAAGCATCTCGATGCTGACTTCTTCCAGGGCATGGTGGCGCCCGACGTCGTCCGCTCCCTGCTGAAGTGGATCGACAATCCCGAAGTCTTCCGTGTCTCGTGCGCACCGAATGTCTGGCAGGCCTTCTGCTCGCAGGTGTTGGCTAAGTTTGATTTCAACGTTGAGGCTGACGGTCATACCACGGCGCTCGAAGCTCTTTGCAAAGGAGACGGCGAATGGGAGCAACTCTGGCAGCGCTTAGGCGAAGCCCCGGCTGCTTATCCCGGTGTCGCTAATCGACTCGGGTCTATTACCGCACCCGACTTACTGGCCTCGCCGGATCGCTGGTTCAGTGTCTTCAACCAGAGAATGACCGATATCCGAACCTGCATCGAGGGTTTGATCGGCGCCCATATTCCTGAGACCTTGGCCAAGATTGCCCAGCTCGAGTCTGAGCATGGTAGGCTAAGGCAGACCCTTTGGGTCAAGATGGGCAAGGGCCGTGAGGTGGTCCTGCTGGAGAAGCTCGCCGAACTGGCAAGGCTTACGGCTACGCCTGTGGCGGGTACCAACCCCGAGACTTTCGCATTAAGCCATGTCGACAAGGGATGGCAGGCCGACGCGGCTTACGTCCGCTGTCTCCGTATGGCGAAAAACGACCGACTGACGGGTTTCAGCAAGGTGGCTACCCGTATCTATGCCCAATGGGCAGATGATACCGCCCGGGCATTCCAGTCCGCCTACCAGAGGAATCAGCTTCCGACCCTGCGTAATTTCGAGGCTGTAAACATCCCCGAAGGATGCTGCTTGGTCTTCGCCGACGGCCTGCGATTCGATGTCGGCCAAGAACTTGCCGCTACGCTTCGCACCCGAGGGCTTACCACAGAAGTGGGTTGGCGTTGGTCTGCGCTTCCCAGCGTCACTGCTACGGCCAAGCCGGCAGTCACGCCCGTCGCCAAAGCTTTCGAAGGCCGTGAACTCAAGGAAGATTTCGCCCCGCAGAATAGGGCAGGAAAGCCCGTAGTCGCCGCCATGCTGAGGGCGGCTATGGCCAGCGAAGGAATCGAGATCTTGGAGTCCCCCGAGACCATGCCCACCTCTCCACAGTCTCGGGGCTGGCTGGAGATCGGGAAGATCGACCAGCTTGGTCACAGCCTTGAGGCTGACCTCGCCCAGCATCTCGTCACCGAAGTCGATCAACTCACGGGCGTAGTCCAGAACCTTGTGGCTGCCGGCTGGCGCTCCATAAAGATCGTCACCGACCACGGTTGGCTGCTGCTCGACGGAAAGCTTCCGAAAGTAGACCTACCTCGCCATCTCACGGATAGCCGATGGGGACGGTCCGCAGTAGCCACAACGGGAACGCCGCCGGACACCGTTCAGGCGGCCTGGTTCTGGAATCCTGCCGAGGTCGTGCATACGCCTCCGGGCATCGCCTGCTTTAACAAGTCCACGGGTTACACGCACGGCGGCCTAAGTCCCCAGGAGTGCGTGATCCCTGTGATCACCATTCGTGGAGAAGGCAGGGCGGTCATCGCCGGTCAGGTTTCGTCTGTCGCATGGGCCGGATTCCGATGTGTGGTCGATTGCGTAGGGGCTCCCGCTGGCTCCCGCGTCGATATCCGTATCGGCAACGCCGCCGGCGTATCAGCGATCCCCTCGCCGAAGGCAGTGCCCTCCGATGGTAACCTTAGCATCCCTGTCGACGACGAGCACGACGGCAAAGACCTCGTCATCGTGTTGCTCGGGCCTGATGGAAACACGCTATCGCAGAAGAAGACGAAATTCGGACAATCCTAAACTCTAACCTTTAACCAAAACAAATGGACCAAATCGACTCAATCGCAGCCAGCGCCTTCAAGGGCTACCTCGTCCGCAAGGACCTTGTCCGTAAGTACTCTCGCACCTATCCGCTCCCGACTTACGTAGTGGAATTTTTGCTCGGCCGCTATTGCGCGACCACCGACGAGACCCAGATTCAAGAGGGCCTCGCTCTCGTGGAGAAGCAGCTGGAAGGCCGTACCGTGCGCAGCTCCGACCAAGAGCTCTTCAAGGCTCGTGCCCGAGAGCAAGGCTCTGTGCGCCTCATCGACATCGTGAAGGCCCGTCTTGACGCCAAGAATGACCGTTATCTTGCCGAGCTGCCTAGCGTCGGCATTCGCGACGCCCTCATCCCCGATGAATTCATCCGGGACCATGAGCGTATCCTGTCCGACGGCTTCTTCGCCGAGATCACCCTCGAGTATGATGCCATGGGTGCCCAGGCCCAGGGCGGTCTTCCCTTCAAGATCGGCCAGCTTCGCCCCATTCAACACTCCAGCGCTGACGCTGTTAAGACCCTGCAGGAAGGACGAAAGGCTTTCAGCACCGAGCAGTGGAAGGACTTCTTGATCCGCTCCATCGGTCTCGAGCCTGAGGCCATGACGGAGCAAGCCAAGCGCGTCACGCTTCTCCGCATGGTGCCCTTCGTGGAGCGTAACTATAACATGGTCGAGCTCGGCCCTCGTGGCACGGGTAAGAGTCACCTCTTCCAGCAGATCTCTCCCTTCTCCCACTTGGTTTCGGGCGGCAAAGCGACGGTCGCCAAGATGTTCGTCAATAACTCCAACGGCGCCCGTGGATTGGTCTGCCTCTACGACGTGGTCTGTTTCGATGAAGTCTCGGGTATCTCCTTCGACTCCAAGGATGGGGTAAATATCATGAAGGGCTACATGGCGTCCGGTCAGTTCAGTCGCGGCAAGGATCAGATCTCGGCCGAGGGCTCCATCGTCATGGTCGGTAATTTCGACGTCGACGTGCAGCAGCAGCAGAAAATCGGCCACCTTTTGAGCCCCTTGCCGGCTGAAATGCGCGATGACACCGCATTCCATGACCGTATCCACGCTTACGTGCCGGGTTGGGACTTCCCCAAGCTCAAGCCGGGCGAACACCTGACCAACCACTTCGGATTGGTGAGCGACTTCCTGAGCGGATGTTGGACTCGCATGCGTCCTATCAGTCGTAGTACCGTGCTTCAGGGAAGGGCTCACTTTGGCGGCGCCTTGAGCGGCCGTGACATCGAGGCCGTCAACAAGACCGTCTCGGGATTGGTTAAATTGATCTTCCCGAATCCTGACATGCCGATTGATGATAAGGACCTGGAGTGGATTCTCCGCCTGGCCCTCGAGTCCCGTCGTCGCGTCAAGGAGCAGCAGAAGCGTTGCCTCAGCAGCGAGTTCAGGAATACCCATTTCAGCTTCACCATTGGTGTTGAAGGCGTGGAGCAGTTCGTGGGCACGCCGGAATTGCATTCCGACGACGCCATCGATGCTGACCCGCTCCCCCCCGGGCAGGTATGGACGCTCGGACCTGGTTCGCCTGACACGACTCCGGGGTTGTTCCGAGTCGAGGTTAACGCCGGCCCGGGATCTGGGGTTAAGATTCTCAACCAGCCCACGCCGCTGCCTTTCAAGGAAAGCGTCAAGGTAGGCGAACAGAACCTATACGTACTCGCCAAGCAGTTGGTGGGCTCGGACCGAGACCCTCGCGGCTTCGAATATACGCTTCAGCTCCGCGCCATGGACACGGACAAGAACGGACATGGCATCGGAGTCGGCGTCCTCGTCTCGATGGTTGGCGCTCTGCTCGGCCGGAACACCAAGGGCGGAACCATCATCGTCGGCAGCCTTAACCTGGGCGGCTCGATCGAGATGCTCCCCAACGCGGTCGCCTTGGCCGAGATGGCGGTCGACAAGAAGGCAGCCACGTTGCTGATGCCCGTCGCCGCCCGTCGCCAGCTCAACGACCTCCCGGATGACTTCTGGACCAAGGTGAACATCGAGTTCTACAAGGACCCCGTCGACGCGGTGAACAAGGCGCTAGTCGAGTAACAAAGATACGCCGTACATGTCTGACGGCATGATACCTTCCGAAGAGGCGCTCGCCATCTTGATGTCTGTTCGCGATTTGGACGAGCGTCGGCAGATGGTGTCAGACGACGTCGACGAGGCTCGCCGTTTTGCTTTGATCGATTCACTCACCCTAGCCTTGGTCTTGGAAGTGCCATTCGGTAAAAGCCGTAGATGGCGTGCGCTTTGCCGACGTAAACCTATCGCATCACTCACGAATTCCATGATTTTAGAGCAAATCATGCATGGCAATCGGAGCGATGACATTATGTGGAGGCTCGAATCCGTTATGCCTAGGTTCAGGCTCAGAGTCCTGAAGGAGTCACTGGCTAAATTCCATGAGAACCCAGATGAGACCTTGAAGTTTGACTTCATCCAGAAGGAATTGGATGAGGCCGGGGCGGTCATTGCTTTAGAGCTTGGTCAGGCAATTGGGGGTGAGATATTTTGGTCGTACGACACGTTTGATACACAGTCTGGAATGCCGTTGCCTTTCGTTTTTTCGATGATCAATCGAAAGCAACTACTTGGATGCGTTCATGGGCCGTATGATCTGGACAGTCCAATGCCAGAAGATTTCGACCTGCAGGACATTTATCACTGGGAAGAGGACGCGTAATTAAAACATTATGAATGACTGGGAGCAGCTCTACGATTCAGTCAACAAACGGAATTTGGGTTTTGTCCGGCACAAGACTTGGGGAGTAGGTGTCGTCACGAAGGGTGACCACCAGTTTCTCTGGGTCGATTTTCCATGCGTGGATAAGATGGGGCATAGGATAGACTTGGAGTTCTCGCGGAAAATCCTCGAAGTGCTTCCTGCGGGTAAATGCCTGGTGTCTGCCTTCGACGAACGCTCTGCCGAATTCAAAGCACGCTTTTCGGAGTATCCAGTCGAGACGGTGATTACCCTGTTAGACGAAACGCCGACCGGCGAACTTTCGCCTCCTCAGCTCCGCGAACAATTGCGACTGATTCGGCACGGCCTAGGGCTGGGCAAATACGCCGACCTGACCGGGTTCGAGACTTGGTGGAAGTCTCTAATGCGCTCACTTGAAGCCAGTGCCAGAGTATTATGCCCCTTGAAGCCGACTGACAGCTTTGCGCTTATCACGCCAGGCACTAAACATGGGGCGGTATATGAAGAGGACGCAAATGGAAATGAAGTCCTAGTCGAAGCATGCCAAGGCGTTGAGGTCTTCCTTAGGCCAAAGGATGGTAGGTATCAGGTAGTGCATAAGAACGACCGGCGATATATTAAGAGATCTCGCATCTGCTTTGCGCCGAATTTCATAGTACCGGTCATCAAGGCAACTTCTGGCGACGTCTCCGTGTCCGAGGTTTTGCCTGATGAGCTCAAAGAATGGGATACGATTCTCATGCAGCGTGGCGTAACGGTGAGTGCTATCGAATCGGTGGCGGACGAGGAACTCGGTCATAAAGCCAAGGAGCTAAGGCGCCTCGCCGGTCAATGGAGAGTGCCGGTCGCCTCCCTGACTGACATCCCTAGCATGCTTGTTAGTAAGATGGCGGACATCGGCGTGCGAACTTCCGAACACACTGCCGACAACTGGTTGAGGGGTAGGCTGAAGATCGCTCCACAAGATGAGAACCTCAAGGCCTTGGCCAGGCTATGCGCAGATCGCGGTAAGCCGTTTGATATTACGTCATGCCTTAAAGCCGCTTCTGTAGTGGAGCTTGCTCATCGAAACGCCGGCAGGGCTCTCGTGAGACATTTTAAGGAGAAACTTCCGTCTATCCTGAAGGCAAAACATGGGAACTTAGAGTCAGGCATGGTGATCGCGGTCGGTAAGCGCGAGATAATCGTCGATTTCTATACAGTGGCGTCCGTTTCACGTGAGCTGAAGGCTGTCAAGGTATCCGACCTAAATCAGGTCGTAGACTACGAAGAGCTGCTCAAAGAAAGATAGGCGGGCCAAATTTCTTCAGTCCAATTCAGGCTGCTTGCACGCAACTGTCCGCCTGATAGATTTCCGCATGGCCGAAAGTGAAGAAATTGACCTCCAAGCAGCATTCGCGAAGCCAGGAGCTAAGCGAAGATTCCGGAAGCTCGTGGGTTTGAAGCAGATTTCCGAAAAGGAAGTCGAAGAGATCGTTTCGCTAAATGACGACTTAGTATTCCTGGAGTATTTGCAACAAGCAGGCCAGCCTGTCTTTGAAACAGGGTGGGGTGCCTTGCATCATGGCGCGAGCGGTAGCTTCGAGCTCTACTACTTCGACGGCTACTACTTCGCATCTCTCCGCACGGACTGGTCCAACAATCGTGCAGGCCCGTTCAAGAAGCCCTTGGAAGCTGCCGAACGATTCAGTGGCATCTTCGAATTTGAATACGGGGAAGAGCATGGCACTTCTGGTGCGATCCAATACAGTACGAATTGGGAAGATACGGGGCGCGGGCGGATCACGGATCGCATGGCCGAGAAAATGTTCGCCAAGCTCACCGGCCTCGCCGGGACTCCGCTCAGCTTCCATTGGTGCGAGGCCGAGCCGGGCAAGTTATTCAAAGATCCGTTCCATGACGAAACGGGAAAGGCGCTCCTGCAGCTTCATGAGGCCACCAAGAGTGGAAGTCTAGACCAGCTATCCCTTGCCCAGGCGAAGCTCGAAGGACCTAAAAAGACCCCGATCCAGTCAGATCATGTCCTTGGCGATGAAGCGCAACACTTCACCAGCGCATTCGACTCATTCCTGATGAAGGTTCCCTTGGGTGCCAAAGGGAAGCTCAAGGCTTATGAGACCGAATGGGTCAGGCTTTGCCTGCCTAAGAGGGTCGGAAAGAAGACCCTTGTTGCCGTGATGCCTATTGAAAACCCGGAGGGCTTGATCGAAGATTTCATCCCCGTGCCGGCCGGTGATGGTAAGTAGTAAAAAGGGGCCTAATACGGCTCCTGCACGTGTCTTTAAGGACTGAGCCAGATACTACGTGAAATAGTTGAATATCGGGCCGGGGAATGCCGTGCAGGGACACACCCCATTCTTGTCTGCATTGTAGTCGTGCCCACGCCTCATTTCGGAGAGGTTATGTGGATGAGCGAGCCCCCTTCGAATTGGAATGAAATCAGGGGCGATAAGGTCTTCTGGGATCTGGTCATGGCTTTTAAGGAAGCCGACGAAGTGTGGTCAAAGACAGAGATAGATGACGAAGACGACGGTTATCAGCACGAGCTGGCGTACGACTTCATAAGGGCCGATGGCCGCACGGTTTTCTCGGCCGATTTTCTTGATGGGCATGACGAGCCGACGACTGCCAGTGTCCAAGAGGTGGCAGGAAAGTTCTATCTCATTGGCTGGGTCGATGACCAAATCTGTGGACCTTTCGACACGTTTGAGCGAGCGCTCGAGATGATCACTTGCTACTTCGGAGAAGCCACATTCACGGGCGCCTATTCAAGCCGCCCGATCGAATGGCTCCTCGAGCTTTGCGACAACGTGGTGGGCATCGGCAAGGACTTCGAGATCAATGGCGTCATGTATGTCATGACAGACTCCGGCCTGGAGCCGAAATAGGTCCCGTACCCCGGTGGCTGCTCTATGGATATACAATGGCCCAAGTTGCTAATTCCCGAGCGCAGGGCATCAATTATACATGTCTGATTTCCATGATTGGGAAGGCGTGCTGGGCACGCCGGGGTTCCGTGCTGCGCTCCTGGCCTACGGGCGCGCTAACGGCGAAGTTAAGCCTAAGGGAAGGCTACCCAAGGATGACCTCGAGTACATGGCATCCGCTGCCATCCGCTCGGGCGATGAAGAGTTTGCGCTCGAAGATAGACAGGCTGACAGAGGAAGCACCTACGTGCATTGCTTTGCGGGCTATTATTGGTCGTATAGTTATGGCGGCATCGACGGTCCCTTCGACGACCTGGAAGAAGCCGTAGACACGATTTTGTCGATTGCCTCGAGCTCAGCGCCTGAGGGTTTCTACACCAAGGCTACAGGCGCGTTAGATGATGATTTCATCGCTAGCCGGTGCGTGGAGTTCGTCCGCATGGGAAAGACCTTCATCATTAATGATAAGGTCTACTTGCGCACTAAGGACGGTCTGGTTCGCCAATAGTAGCCGTTGCTAAACAGAACTTTCCCTATGAACAACTTCAGCGATTGGAACCACGTCCTAGCCATGAAGGGGCTCCGCGAGGCGGTCGTGACCTATGCGATAGTTGAAGCGCCTGAGTATCTAGAAGATGGGGTCGATGGCTTGAAGGGGCTGAGCGACGATGACTATCCCTATATGCTAGAGCGGGCCATCAAGGAGAAGGGCGAGTGCGTCTTCTATTTCAGCCGGGGCGCCGACGATCAGATCCAAGACCATACGCATCGTCGATTCGTAGGAAAGTATTTCGAATGCGACGGCGCCGGGCAGATCGGCGGCCCTTGCGATGACAATAACGCCGACATCATCCTGGATCTCCTGTCGGACGCCTATGAGGCTGGCTTCGTGGCGAGCCCTGCGCCCGGCGCCACGGTTTCGGTCGGCGGCGACTTCCCCGACGAATACTTCATCAAACTCTGCACAGGCCTTGTCCCCGTCGGCCAGCAGATCGAAATCAACTGCACCCTTTACGTCCGCACCACAGAAGGCTTGGCCTTGGTTAAAGCAACATAGGTAGGTGCAGAACCTAATCGATAGAAGCCTTGTCTGTGTTTTTAGTTTCGAATGAAAAAGGGGACCTCCTTCGGAGGTCCCCTGGATGACTAAGCGCGGGGCTTAGCGGCTGGGCGGATTGTTGCCTCGGCCTCCTCCCGAGGGGCGACCAGTGGTGCTGGGCCCGTTGGGAGGCGATGATTTCGCCATGTGCGGTTGGTTGTTCGGCGCGATCGTCGTTGATCGCGAAATGGTCAGGTGCGGTCCTGGTGGGTGCGTCCGTGGGTTCCGAGACGGGTGATCAGGATGGCCTTATGTTCCGGTGAATAGACGAAGTGCACGCTGAGCGTGTTGGTTCCGTCGAAGAGCGTGCAGTGCCATTCCCCGAGGTATGATTCGCCCTGGTAGGTGCCGGTGTAATCCTCCCCGAAATGGGTCGTCTGCGTATCCGAAAGAAAGCGCGTGAAGCCCTTCATGCGCAGCTTGGTCTTGAAGAACGTGTTGACGTCAGATCCTAGGGCTAGGTCGTCGTTGAGGGTCGTCGCCGCGGCTCCGAGCTGCGTCATCATGTTCTTCAGGTCCTCATCGCGATGGAAGAAGACGCCATCTAGCCCCTGGGCGGCTTCATCACAGAGCACGACCTTGCCCAAGAGGTCTGGAGAGGAGAGCAGGGAGGTGACCAAGGGCTTGATGGAGGCGGCTTCGCGGCGCTTGGTGGATTTCTTCTTCTTGGGTTCGGCGATCTTCACGCTCGTGACCACCCGGAGGCTGCGGATGTTGGCGATGACACGTCCGTTGAGCTGGTTGGCTTCAAGGGGGGCTTCGACGTAGATCGTGGAGCCCGAGGGCTCGGCCTTGAAGATTCGGACACATACCCCCTGGTGCAGCTGCAGGTAGAGCTCTCCCGTTGCCGGGAGATCATAAGACTCCGCGGGGGCTTGGAGTACGCTCAGGATGTGCTGGAGGGTATTGGCCGGGGTCCACGGCGCCATGAAGGCGTTGATGGAGAGGGCTAGGGTTGAGCCGGAGGCGCTGTCTTCGATGTTGTATACCATAGGTGGGCGTGGATAAGTTATTTCTGTTTTTCAGGTTTATTTTGGTTGCGTCAAGTTCCGAATACCACATCAGTATGCGAGATGAAGCAAGACCAAAAAACACAGCTGCTCAAGCTCGGTACCGCCCTTGAGAAGGGGGAAGATCACAAAATCGTCGTTAAAGCCCCGTCGGGAGGCCCCATGTTCTTCCGTGCCAGCGGCCTCCAGGTGATACCTTCGGAGGACCAAGAACTCGATACGGGCGGCTCATGCGTCCTGGTGATTAACCCCCAAGCTGCGCTGCTCTCCGGGGTCATTATCCGGTGCCTCCGTGTACTGGGACTCGAGGCCGGACGTGAGCGTGCCAAGAAGGTCGTGAAGGAGATGTCCGAGCGACTCGTCCGTGATCGCGGTCAGGCCGCAGGGGCCTGGGAAGGGCAGGCGGCCAAGGACTTGGTGACGATCGCACTCAAATGGTCAGAGAAGCCGGCCAAGAAGGAGCGGCCAGAAATCTCACAACTCGGGGAAGAAATCCCGACAGACCCATTCACCGGAGAGCCTATCCCGGAAGAACTCATGCCCCAATGGCGCATGGCCAAGCGTCGTGCCGCCCGTCAGATGCGCGAGGCTGAGGAAGATACGCTCATGCAGTTTACCATGGAGGCCTGCGCTGAGCACCAGAGGGAGGTTAAGGACGGCTGGGTGGTCATCGGGGGCCTTCAGGGGGTGATTGCGGCAGATGCCTGGTATCCCGTCGTAGGGCCGGAGGATCGGATCGACGAAAAAGTTATTCGCAAGGTGGCCAAAGGGCTGGCTCGTCGGGGCCTTAAGCCAGAACTTGCTATGACCGTCCTGGCTAACATCCGCTGCCGAGACGCCCACAAGAACGTCAAATGAAGGGTCCGGCCCAACAGTCCAAGCAGCTCACCCTCGGGGACGTCGCCTACGTCTACCAAGGGATCGGCACGCGCGACTTGAAGCTAGGTCAAGAACCCGGGGAAGGTTTCGTGGCCTGCTGGGCGGTGGGGGCATCCGCGATCGACGGAACGTCGTCGAAGCTGGACCGTTCACGGTACGTTCGTGCCGCTATCTCCAAGCGCCTGGTCGATAATCCCCTGCGTGGCTCCGGTCAGATGGCCAAGCTGCAGGGCCGGGAGATCCTGATCGCCAACCGCGGCAATTATAAGGTCAGCAACCTGGTCGGACTGACTGACTCGCTTGAGTGGTATCACGAGCATATGCCCGTTTATCCTGCCGCGACCGTCCTCGTGGTCAGGCCGAAGGAAAAGTATGAATGGCCATGGCGACTGCTGGCCTTCTTGGATTCGCCTCAGGTTCGGGAACAGCTGCTGAAATCGGCCTCAGGTTCAGATGGAGGAGGGCGCGTGATCACCAAGTCCGACCTCGAGGCGCTTATCCTGCCGCCGAACTACCGGACGTTGGCGGAACAGTTTCATACCAAAACGCGGGAGAATCTGGAGAGGCAGGAAGCGCTCGAATCACGGCTCTCCGCGCTCAGGCGGGCCGAGATCCAGGCCAAGATCCGCCGGGAGCTGTATTCACCGCAAGAATTGCCAGCGCTCCCTTGGCTTAATGAAGAAGCAACCGAGAGAATCCCTGGCTTATCCGATATCTTAGCGAAGAAGAGCGAGGTCGAGGCAGCGCACGCCTCGAGGGTCAGCCAAATCATGGCGGAGAAGAAGTTGCAATTGTCAGCCTCTGTCGATGACGCCACCTGCGATGCCATGAACGAGGAGTATCTTCGCCTGGATGCCCTTGCGAAGAACACCTGTCATGACTTCATTCGCGATATTCTCATCTCACTGAGAGAGTGTAAGGATTTTTCATCTGAGCAGAGGGCTTTTGCCGAAGGCTTCGAGAAGTCGTACGGCCTCGCCTTGAGCCCCGAGTCGATATGGGAGAACCCTCTAATCGGGCACATCCTCGTCCAGCCAGTTGACTCTGGTTATCTCCGGTATGAGCAGTCATCGACCTGTCGCATGACGAAAGGGGTGATGGATCTGATGGGCGGCGTTTGCGCCAAATTCAAGTCAGTCGCCGTGCTTAATCCTGGAGCTGGTCACCTGCCGGCCGCTATCGCATCCAAGGGGGGGCCTTTTGTTTCAATCCTTCCCCTTAAGAAGCACTGGGCCGGAGCCGAGCTGATATCATTTGCCAAGGCCTACGCACAGGTTGCCTCAAGTCAGGCTGTCTTTGCCTATGAATCCGTCGAGGAGTTCATTTTGGCCGCGGAACGTCGTATCCATATCCACGGGAAACGCGACGCGCTTGTCCTGGATGCGGGAACCGTGGGCCATCTTCCGCGCATGTTCCGTGAGGCCGTCGACGCTGTTGCTGGCGGCATCGACGACCATGGAACCTGTTTTGCCCATGTCTCGGCAACTCAGTTCGCCCGAATCAAACCCCTCATTGACCAGGTTATCTCATTGACCGTGCTTCCGCCACTCCCGGCCGCTCCCAATGAGAGTACCCGCAAGGTTCTTGCCCAAGGCTTCCTGGTAGAGATCGCCATGAACAAGGCGCAACCACGCGGCGTGGTCGCGATTTTCGATGCCACGCAGATCATGCCCATCGAGAAGGTCGGTCTCGACCTGGACAACTCAGCAATCGCGTTGATCAGCAAGGCGATCAATGACGACACTTCCGTCGAAGGCGTCATGCGGATGACCGTGAAGCGCGAAGCTTTTGTTCGTCATGACGAATGGCCGGGTCTAATTGCGCTGCTTGGCTTGAGTTATGACGCCCTGACATCTCTCACTCCTGAGACAATCCATGATGAATATTCGCGTCTAAAACTTGAGAAGGAGCGATTAGACGCTGAGCTGCTCAAGGAAGACGATGCCGGGCAGGTATTCCGCCGTATGCAGGCCGCCAAGGAGGCTCATTCGGATAAGGTTAAGTAACCAGGGCTCACCCCGAGGTGCATAATGCCACACGGAGTAAGCCTATAGACCTAAGGCGGGAAGGAACTTTCAGTGACTCCATGCAGGGGGGGCGGGTCGGTTTATTGCGAGGGACTTCGTGTGGAGTTCGTCGTACAAAGCGGGCTGGCCCTTGGTTAGGGCGTCCTATTTAGCCTAAGACTTAAGTCACTCAGCGCGAGGTGGCGCGGGCGGTCTCTTCCAGGATCTTGGCGGCATCCCGGTCGAACTGATCCGAGCCGCTGAGCTCCCGGAGTTTCTTCACGATCGGCAGGCCCGCCTCGGTGCGTTTCCGTAGGCCGGCCCGCAAGGTACTCACGGCCTCTTCCGGATTGCCGGAACCGTTCGCGTAGCACCCTTGGAGCTGCTGCAGGCCGGCTAAGAGTCCGAGATTGCCTTCCAGGATGGGCAAGATGGTCGACTTGGCGCCACGGTCATCCATGAAGTCCCGTTGGGCTTTCATCTGCATCACCTTGGTGATGCATTGGATGACGCCTTCTCGGTGACGGCGGAGCCAGGTGTCGGCATCGACGCCTGGATCGAAGGTATCCCGGAGGATCGGTCCTGCTGCGAGGTTAAGGTGGTGGTTAAGCTCGGCGAACTTGAGCAGGGCAAGCCCGTCGCTGGACGACAGGCGCCGGGTCGCCGGAGAATAATGGGGTCTGACCCCATTATCGTCAGCACTTACGGCGAACCCGACGACCTTCCCGCGGCTCAGCGCTTAGGCGGGTAGTAGCCCTTAGCTCGCAGTTCGGCCAGGACTTCGCCGATCGGGTCCTCAGCGCCGCGCTTCTCGGCCGCCCGGATGCGGGAGCCGTTCTGACCCAGGAAGGCCTTCATTTCGCCTTCGTTCTTGAAGCGATAATACCGGGTCATGTTTTGCTCCCGCAGGGTCCTTTCCCGGTAGCGGCTCATGGCCCAGTTCTGCATGGAAATGAGGTCGGGCATGAAGACCGGCGCGTTCAGGATCTGCTGGGTGACCGTCCGGCCGGGGCCGAATACGGGGTCAGGCCGTTGCTGGTTTTGGGCTGATACTAAACTTGGGTGAAAAGGCTAGTTTTGGTATCAGGGTGTTTCAGTGACGGCCTGACCCCTTGGCTTGGCGCAGCAACTTGCG
>JACCDS011220185.1_pt1 | contig 28631 bp, 27 predicted proteins | sample 7446441 | NCBI WGS metagenome assembly JACCDS01 (sample SAMN15323445, study PRJNA562643) | freshwater metagenome | isolation source: river surface water | place: USA:Blue River Watershed | collected 2017-08-17 | reverse complement strand
GAAGGCGATTGGCCTCGCGATCCAGGAATCGTTCCAGGAGGCGCTGCGCGGTCTCGAAGTCGGCGTCGATGGCATGAACGAGAAGACAACCGATCGCGAAGTGATCGAGGAAGAACTCGGCGAGCCGGGCCCGGAGCGTATCTGGTACGTCGGCGATGCGTTCGCGCAGGGCTTCACGATGGAAGAAGTCCATCAGCTGACCAAGATCGACCCGTGGTTCCTGGTGCAGATCAAGGAAATCATCGACATCGAACTGTGGCTCGAGAAGCAGACCATTGCCGCGCTCGACAAGGACACCCTGCTGGCGCTGAAGAAGAAGGGCTTCTCCGATCGTCGTCTGGCGACGCTGCTGAAGGTCGAAGATCGCGAAATCCGCAAGCTGCGCCGCATGCACAATGTGCGTCCGGTCTACAAGCGCGTCGACACCTGCGCCGGCGAATTCGCCACCGGCACTGCCTACATGTACTCGACCTATGAGGAAGAGTGCGAAGCCAACCCGACCACCAACAAGAAGATCATGGTGCTGGGCGGCGGTCCGAACCGTATCGGCCAGGGCATCGAATTCGACTATTGCTGCGTGCACGCGGCCTTCGCGATGCGCGAAGATGGTTACGAAACCATCATGGTCAACTGCAACCCCGAGACCGTGTCGACCGACTATGACACCTCGGACCGCCTGTACTTCGAGCCGCTGACGCTGGAAGACGTGCTCGAGATCGTCGACAAGGAACGTCCGGTCGGCGTGATCGTGCAGTACGGCGGTCAGACCCCGCTGAAGCTGGCGCTGGATCTCGAAGCCAATGGCGTGCCCATCATCGGCACCTCGCCGGACATGATCGACGCTGCCGAAGACCGCGAGCGCTTCCAGAAGCTGCTGCAGGACCTGGGCCTGCGCCAGCCGCCGAACCGCACCGCGCGCACCGAAGAGCAGGCGCTGGCGCTGGCACAGGAGATCGGTTACCCGCTGGTGGTGCGTCCGTCCTATGTGCTGGGTGGCCGCGCGATGGAGATCGTGCACGAGCAGCGCGACCTCGAGCGCTACATGCGCGAGGCGGTGAAGGTATCGAATGATTCGCCGGTGCTGCTGGACCGCTTCCTGAACGATGCGATCGAAGTCGACGTCGACTGCCTGTCCGACGGTACACGCACCTTCATCGGTGGCGTGATGGAACACATCGAGCAGGCGGGCGTGCACTCGGGTGACTCCGCCTGTTCGCTGCCGCCATACTCGCTGGCGAAGGAGACCATTGATGAACTGAAGCGCCAGACTGCGCTGATGGCCAGGGGCCTGAATGTGGTCGGCCTGATGAATGTGCAGTTCGCGATTCAGCAGCAAGAGATCAATGGCAAGGTGCAGGACATCGTCTATGTGCTGGAAGTGAACCCGCGCGCATCACGTACCGTGCCCTACGTGTCGAAAGCGACCGGTCTGCAATTGGCGAAGATCGCTGCACGCTGCATGGCCGGTCAGTCGCTGGACAGCCAGGGCATCGGTGCCGAGGTGGTGCCGCCTTACTTCAGCGTGAAGGAAGCAGTGTTCCCGTTCGTGAAATTCCCGGGCGTGGATACCATCCTCGGCCCCGAGATGAAGTCGACCGGTGAAGTGATGGGCGACGGCCGTACCTTCGGCGAAGCCTTCGTGAAATCGCAGCTGGGTGCGAGCGTGCGTCTGCCACGCTCGGGCAAGGTCTTCCTGTCGGTGAAGAACAGTGACAAGCCGCGTGCGGTCGAGATCGCGCGTGCGCTGGTGAAGATCGGCTTCACGGTCGCGGCGACCAAGGGCACCGCCGCGGCGATCGAAGCGGCCGGCGTGCCGGTCCAGACCGTCAACAAGGTGGCCGAGGGCCGTCCGCACATCGTGGACATGATCAAGAACGACGAGATCGCGCTGGTCATCAATACGGTGGAAGAAAAGCGCAATGCGATCAATGACTCGCGCACGATCCGCACCTCGGCACTGGGGGCACGGGTGACGACCTACACCACCATCGCCGGCGCCGAAGCCGCGGTCGAGGGCATGGGCCATCTGGACGAGCTGCATGTCTATGATGTGCAGTCGCTCCATGCTTCCCTGCCCACTTGATAAGCTACTGCGCATCCCGATTTTGGCCCTGCGATACTCGCCGTACTCCAGTACGGCTGCGTTTCTCGGACCAAACTCGGGCCGCTCGCTACGCTTCTCAAGCGGACAGCCAGCCGTTCTGAAACGGTTGATCCGAAGTCGGCCTATAATTGCCTGCAACAACCCAGAGGCTGCGAGATTCGCAGCCTCTGTGCTTTTCATTTTGCCCAAAGACGACCATGAACACTGTCCCGATTACCGTGCGCGGCGCGCAACTGCTGAAAGACGAACTGCAACGGCTGAAGCACACCGAACGTCCGGCCGTCATCAATGCGATCGCCGAAGCGCGCGCGCAGGGCGACCTGTCCGAGAACGCCGAATATGACGCGGCGAAGGAGCGCCAGAGCTTCATCGAGGGGCGCATTGCCGAGCTCGAAGGCAAGCTGTCGGCGGCACAGATCATCGACCCGACCGTGCTCGACGCCGAAGGTCGCGTGGTGTTCGCATCGACCGTCACGCTGGAAGACCTGGACAGCGGTGACAAGGTCACCTACCAGATCGTTGGTGATGATGAAGCCGACCTGAAGCAGATGAAGATTTCGATCAGCTCGCCGATTGCGCGCGCCCTGATCGGCAAATACGCGGGCGATACGGTCGAGGTGCAGACGCCGGGCGGTGTGCGCGAGTACGAAGTGCTCGAGGTTCAGTACATTTGATGGCTCGCCTGCGCCTGCTGCTGGCCACGCTCTGGGCCGGCAGTCTGTGGACCGTCGGCTACGTCGCCGCGCCGACTTTCTTTGCGACGCTGCCGGATCGCATGCTGGCCGGTACCGTGGCCGGCAATCTGTTCCGCGTCGAAGCCTGGCTGTCGATGGCTTGCGGCGTGTTGCTGCTGGCGCTGATCGCGATCACACGCGAGCTGCCGCAGCGGCGCACGCTGCTGTGGCTGGCAGCGGCGATGCTGGTTTGCACGCTGGTCGGGTATTTCGGGATACAGCCGTGGATGGCTGAACTGAAAGCGGCGGCCGGACCGGAAGGCGTAATGGAGGGGGCGACACGCGCCCGTTTCGGGATGCTGCACGGTGTCGCCAGCGTGATCTACCTGGTGCAGAGCGTGCTGGCGGTGGGGCTGGTGCTGAAGATCAGGTAGGCGTAGCCCGGCTCAACCGAGGGAACGCTTCTTTGTGCTCTTCTGCCGGACCTTCGCCTTGCGTACATTGCCGCCGGCGGTCAGGCGCTCGTTGCCCTTGAGGGTAATTTTTTTCACGGTCGGGCGCTTGGTCGGGTGGGTTTTGACGACCACCACTTCGCGCAGGCCCTTGCCGCGGGTCGCCTTCGGTTCCTTTGCGGCTTCCTGCTTCGGGCGGTACAGCACCAGCAGCTTGCCGATGTGCTGGATCGGGGCAGCGCCCAGCTCGCTGCAGAGGGTTTCGTAGTACTGCACGCGCGCCTCGCGGTCGTCGCCGAACACGCGGACCTTGATCAGGCCATGCGCGTTCAGCGCTGCGTCGGTCTCCTTGACGATGGCCGGGGTCAGGCCGGCCTCGCCGATCATGACGACCGGATTGAGGCCGTGGGCTTCGGCGCGCAGTTCGCTGCGCTGGGCGGGGGTAAGCTTGAGCATACAGGTATTTCTTTCAAAAACAGTATTCTACGTGAATGCCGATGGGGCAGTGACCGCGCGTACGGAAAGGCAAGCAGGGTAAAGACGGTGGCAAAAGGCAAAGTCAACAAGAGTTGGCTGCATGATCACATCAACGATCCGTATGTGAAGCTCGCGCAGAAGGAGGGCTATCGCGCCCGCGCTGCGTACAAGCTCAAGGAGATCGACGAAGAAGAGAAGCTGATCCGTCCCGGGCAGGCGATCGTCGACCTCGGCTGCACACCGGGCAGCTGGTGCCAGTATGTGCGCCGCAAGCTGGCCGGCAAGGACGGTGGCGGCATCCACGGCACCATCGTCGGTCTCGATATGCTCGACATGGAGCCGGTGGCTGACGTGCATTACATCCAGGGCGACTTCCGCGAGCAGGAGGTGCTGGAGCAGCTGGAAGCGGCGCTGCACGGCGAACGGGTCGATCTGGTGCTGTCAGACATGGCGCCCAATCTGTCGGGCATTGCGGCGACCGATGCGGCGCGGATGGAAGACCTGATCGACCTCGCGATCGACTTCGCCCGGCATCACCTGAAACCTTCGGGTTGCCTGCTCGTCAAATGCTTCAATGGCAGCGGTTATACCCAGATCGTCGAGAAGTTCCGTCAGGAGTTCAAGACCGTCAGCCCTAAGAAACCCAAGGCCAGCCGCGACAAATCGTCCGAAATCTTCCTGTTGGGACGCGGGCTGAAGAACCCGCTGTGAGTGCCGATGCCGGGCCGCGCCGGGATTGCCGTGCCGGCCGGCTTGCCGCTGGTTGGCAGGGTGGCATCATCGTTCTGGCGCAGCCAATCGGCAAGGGGCCGCTGCCAGCAGGGTCAAATCTGCAATCCGCCTTGAAAAATCAGATATTTAGCCCAATTTGGCCGGTAGCAAGGCCTGTCCATTGGGAGTAGAATTTATTTTCATGCCACGGCGCCGCCTTTCAGTCCGCCTCGCGTCGAGACGACGGGCCGCCATCGAGGAGTCTTAGTGAATAACCTGTTTTCCAAAGCCGCCATCTGGGTCGTGATCGCCCTGGTGCTGTTCACCGTGTTCAAGCAATTCGACGAGCGCGGCATGGCCAGCGGTGCCACCCCGATTCCGTATTCGGATTTCCTGGACGAGGTCAAGGCGCAGCGCATCCGCGAAGCGACCATCGAAGACCGCGTGATCATCGCGATCACGAACGACGGCAAGAAGATCCGTGCGACCACCACCAACCTCGATCGCGGCCTGATCGGCGATCTGGTGAACAACGGTGTGAAGTTCGACGTGCGCCAGCCGGAGCCGCCGTCCTTCCTGTCGCAGGTGTTCATCTCGTGGTTCCCGATGCTGCTGCTGATCGGCGTGTGGATTTTCTTCATGCGCCAGATGCAGGGTGGCGGCAAGGGCGGTGCCTTCTCGTTCGGCAAATCGAAGGCACGCATGCTGGATGAAAACCAGAACGCCGTCACCTTCGCTGACGTTGCCGGTTGCGACGAAGCGAAAGAAGAGGTGGGCGAGCTGGTTGACTTCCTGCGCGACCCGACCAAGTTCCAGAAGCTCGGCGGCCGCATTCCGCGTGGCGTGCTGATGGTCGGCCCGCCGGGTACCGGCAAGACCTTGCTTGCGCGCGCGATCGCCGGCGAAGCGAAGGTGCCGTTCTTCACGATTTCCGGTTCCGACTTCGTCGAGATGTTTGTCGGTGTCGGCGCGTCGCGTGTGCGCGACATGTTCGAGAACGCGAAAAAGCATTCGCCGTGCATCATCTTCATCGATGAAATCGATGCGGTCGGCCGTCATCGCGGCGGTGGCATCGGCGGTGGCAATGACGAACGTGAACAGACCCTGAACCAGCTGCTGGTCGAGATGGATGGCTTCGAGGCGAATGCCGGTGTGATCGTGATCGCTGCGACCAACCGCTCCGACGTGCTCGACAAGGCGCTGCTGCGTCCGGGCCGTTTCGACCGTCAGGTGATCGTCGGCCTGCCGGACATCCGCGGCCGCGAACAGATCCTGAACGTGCACATGCGCAAGGTGCCGATCGCACCGGACGTGCGTGCCGATGTGCTGGCACGCGGCACGCCGGGCTTCTCCGGCGCCGATCTCGCAAACCTGGTGAACGAGGCCGCCCTGTTCGCCGCGCGCCGTAACAAGCGCCTGGTCGAGATGCAGGACTTCGAAGACGCGAAGGACAAGATCGTGATGGGCCCGGAGCGCAAGTCTGCGGTGATGCGCGAGGAAGAGCGCCGCAATACGGCGTACCACGAGTCTGGCCATGCGGTGGTCGCGAAGCTGTTGCCGAAGGCTGACCCTGTGCACAAGGTCACCATCATGCCGCGTGGCATGGCGCTGGACCTGACCTGGCAGCTGCCTGAGCATGATCGCGTGAACATGTATAAGGACAAGATGTTGGAAGACATCGCGATCCTGTTTGCAGGCCGTATCGCCGAAGAGATTTTCCTGAATTCGATGTCGACCGGTGCATCGAATGACTTCGAGCGTGCGACCAAGCTGGCGCGCGCAATGGTCACGCGCTTCGGTATGTCCGAAACGCTCGGCACCATGGTGTACGAAGATACCGATCAGGATTCCTACTTCGGTCGCATGTCGTCGAAGACCGTGTCCGAGGCGACGCAGCAGAAGGTCGATACCGAGATCCGCAGCATCCTGGATCAACAGTATGCGCTGTCGCGCAGTTTGCTCGATAGCAACCGCGAAAAAGTGGAAATGATGGCGAAAGCCTTGCTAGAATGGGAAACCATCGATGCAGACCAGGTCAACGACATCATGGCCGGCCGCGAACCGCGTCCGCCGAAGGTGCCGCCGACTTCCCGTCCCAGCGATGGTTCTCCCGACGGCGGCGTCGAGCCCGCCGCAGCACCGGCCTGACGCAGATGCAGCAAACCATGTGCGTAAAATCTTTTTGACGGGCCATTGCTGATAACGGGGTGGGGAGTGATCCCCACCCCGTTTTAGTTTTGGCGCGCGACATCCTGTCGATGCGCCGTCCTTCATGTCCCCCTGATGACCTGCATGCTCCTGCACGACAAACTTCACTGCGGCCGTTATCTGCTGACGATGCAGGGCGATGATTTTCGCCCGTGGGTGATGGGCGTCCTGAACGTGACGCCGGATTCCTTTTCCGATGGCGGTGCGCACGCCACGCTCGATCGCGCGCTGTCGCATGCGGAGCAAATGCTTGCCGACGGCGTCGACATCATCGACATCGGCGGCGAATCGACACGACCCGGTTCGGCGCCGGTCTCTGCGGCGCAGGAAATGGATCGCGTGATGCCGGTGCTGTATGCGCTGCGTGACTGCGGCAAGCCCTTGTCGGTGGACACACGTCGCCCCGAGGTGATGCGCGAAGCGCTCGCAGCGGGCGCCGACATGATCAATGACATCGAGGGCTTCCGTGACCCGGCGAGCTTGGCGGCGGTCAGCGACAGCGAAGCGGCGCTGTGTATCATGCACATGCAAGGCGAGCCGGGCACGATGCAGGCCGACCCGCGTTATGACGACGTGGTCGTCGAGGTCGGTGACTTCCTCGCCGAGCGTGCCGATGCAGCGCGTGAAGCCGGCATTGCCGCGCAGCGGCTGTGCATCGACCCCGGCTTCGGCTTTGGCAAGACGCTGGACCATAACCTGGCCCTGCTCGCGCAACTGGAAGCGTTGCAGCGCAGGCTGCGGTTGCCGCTGCTGGCGGGCCTGTCGCGCAAGACCATGATCGGCAAGCTGACCGGCAAGCCGGTCGAGCAACGTATGGCCGGCAGCGTCGCGGCGGCACTGGTCGCGGTGAAGAACGGTGCGCGCATCGTGCGCGTGCATGATGTCGCCGAGACCGTCGATGCCCTGAAGGTCTGGCGCGCTGCCGCCTGACGCGCGGGCAGCGCGGAACAGCAAGCAGAATAGCGAGCAAAACAGCAGGAAGAACAGCAAGCAGAACAGCAGGCAAAACACTACACAGAACACGACAAGGCAACGGGACAACACGATGGGACGAAAGTACTTTGGCACCGATGGCGTGCGCGGCGAGGTTGGCAGCGCGCCGATCACTCCGGATTTCGTGATGCGCCTCGGCTATGCCGCGGGCAAGGTGCTGGCCAAGGCCGGCAGCGCGAGTGCGCATCAGGGCGGCGGCCGTCCGACGGTCCTGATCGGCAAGGACACCCGTATCTCGGGCTACATGCTGGAAGCGGCACTGGAGGCTGGCTTCTCGGCCGCCGGTGTCGACGTGATGCTGGCCGGACCGATGCCGACACCGGCGATTGCCTATCTGACGCGCGCGCTGCGCTTGTCCGCCGGTGTCGTGATCTCGGCGTCACACAATCCGTATCAGGACAATGGCATCAAGTTTTTTTCAGCGTCGGGCAACAAGCTGCCGGATGCGGTCGAGCTCGCGATTGAAGCCGCACTCGACGAAGCGATGCACTGCGTGAGCTCCGACAAGCTGGGCAAGGCACGCCGCCTCGACGATGCACGTGGCCGCTACATCGAATTCTGCAAGAGCACTTTCCCGAACGAGCTGGACCTGCGCGGCATGAAGCTGGTGGTCGATTGCGCGCATGGTGCGGCGTATCACATCGCACCGGACGTACTGCATGAGCTGGGTGCGGAAGTGATCGCCATCGGCAACCAGCCGAATGGCCTGAACATCAACGACGGCCATGGTGCCACCCATCCCGACGCGTTGTCGGCGGCGGTGAAGCAGCATGGCGCCGATCTCGGCATCGCGCTCGATGGCGATGCCGACCGGCTGCTGATGGTCGATGCCAGCGGTCGCATCTACAACGGCGATGAATTGCTGTACGTGATGGTGAAGGATCGCCAGGCGAATGGCGGCATCGCCGGTGCGGTAGGCACGCTGATGACCAATATGGCAGTCGAATCTGCACTGGCCGGCATGGGTGTCGGTTTTGCGCGCGCCAAGGTCGGCGACCGCTATGTGCTCGAACTATTGCTCGAGCGTGGCTGGGAAGTGGGCGGCGAAGGCTCCGGCCACTTGCTGTTTCTCGACAAGCACACGACCGGCGACGGCATCATTTCGGCGCTGCAAGTGTTGTCGGCGCTGCGCCGCAGCGGCAACACGCTGGCCGAGATCACGGCCGACATGCAACTGTGGCCGCAGACCCTGCTGAACGTGCGCATCCCGGCCGGCTTCGACTGGCAATCGAGCAAGGACATGGTGGCCGCCAAGGCCGCTGCCGAAGCTGAGCTGGGCAGGGAAGGCCGCGTGCTGATCCGTCCGTCCGGCACCGAGCCTTTGCTGCGCGTGATGGTCGAGGCGCGTGATGCGGCACTCGCGCGTCGCCTTGCGGAGCATCTGGCTTCCTGCATCCCGGCATGAGGGCATGCGGGCGGGCGCAGCCGAATAATCAATCCTGCAACACGGATGCCTGAGGCTGTCGGCCATCGGTTATAATGCAGGTCTTCGGAGTGTGGCGCAGCCCGGTAGCGCACCTGCTTTGGGAGCAGGGGGTCCAAGGTTCGAATCCTTGTACTCCGACCAGTCCATGAAAAACGGGTTGTCGATGACAACCCGTTTTTTTTATCAGCGTTCATCAGTTCCCGCGGCCTTGCCGGTTTGCCGGCGGGGCTCTATGCACTGCCCATAGCTCAGCTGGATAGAGCAACGGCCTTCTAAGCCGTGGGTCGCAGGTTCGACTCCTGCTGGGCAGGCCAGTTTCCAAATGAAATCAAAGCCTTGCGGGTGAAAAATAGAGCAAGGTTTTTTCATTCCTGCATCGAAATATCAGGTATGTCTCCTGTTTTCCAACGCTTCCGCTTGATAGCGATTGACGTTAATAACGACGAACGTTATTATCAATTGCATGATCTTGACCTTCCAATGCGCCGACACAGAGAATCTGTTTCACGGCCGCCACGTCAAGCGCTTTGCCAACATTGAGAAGGTCGCGCTACGCAAACTGCAACAATTGCATGCCGCGACTGCGCTGGACTTTCTGCGAGTCCCTCCCGGCAACAAACTTGAAGCTTTGAAGGGTGATCGAGCGGGACAGTACAGTATCAGGATCAATGATCAATGGCGATTGTGCTTCGTGTGGAGCGAAGGCAATGTCATTGCAGTTGAAATTGTGGACTACCACTGAAGGAGCGCATCATGGCACGTGAAATCCCCTTGGAGCATCCTGGCACGATCTTGCAGGAAGATTGGCTCAATCCGATGGGCATCAGCCAGTATGCGCTGGCGAAAGCCATTGATGTATCGCCCCGTCGCATCAATGAGATCGTCAAAGGTCAGCGCGGCATCACCATCGATACGGCGCTGCGCCTGGCTGCTTTCTTCGGCACCGATGCACAGAGCTGGGTCAACCTGCAGACGCACTATGATACCGAGCTTGCGCGTGAAGCGATGGCCGATACTATCTCAAAGATTCATCGCTTCGAAACAGCGCACGCATAAAAACCGAGCGCATAAAAATCCTCCACAGTATCTGCGGATACAGGAACAGGTTGCCTTGGGGCGCCTGTCCGGGTCCTTTCCGGATCAGACCACCTGCAACAGCCGCCACGCATCGGGCACGCCTTTGAGCTCGTGCACCCCGAAATCCACAAAGGCGGTGCCGGAGCCGGTCACCAGTTCCTTCACGGTGCTGCTGACCAGGATGCCATTGGCCGGTGCCAATGCCGATACGCGTGCCGCGATATGCACGGCGATACCGCGTACATCCTTGTCCGTGATCTCGACTTCGCCCGCATGCATGCCGAGGCGCAGTTCAATGCCGATGCGGCTCGCCTCATCGCGCATCGTCTGAGCGGCGCGGATCGCGCGCGACGGACTGTCGAAGATCGACATGAAGCCATCGCCCAGCGACTTGATCTCGCGTCCCCTGAAACGTTCCAGCTGCTTGCGCACCATCTTGTCGTGCGTATCGAGCAGGTCACGCCAGCGGCTATCGCCGAGCGCCTCGGCACGCCGCGTCGAGTTCACGATGTCGGTGAAGAGGATGGTCGCGACGCTGCGGTCGGTGGCGTCATCGGAGCGTGACCCGGTCAGAAATTCTTCCATCTCCGAGATGTAGACCTGGCAGTCATCGGCCCATGGCAGGTGGTCGTTACCGGGCATCTCGAACAGCCGCGCTCCCGGGATCAGCGATGCCAGCTCGTGGCCACCCGACACATTGATCATCGCATCGCCGGTCTTGTGGATCACCAGCGTCGGCGCCGCCACATGGGCCAGCGCATCGGTGATGTTGATCTCGCGGTTCACGCGCATCAGTGCTTCCACCGCGGAGGGGCTGGCGCCCGAGCGTTCGAAGCGCGCGATGCTCTGCTGTGCGGCCGGGTCATTCGCCAGCGATGGCGCGCCGACCGCGATCAGGCCGCCACTGCCCCACTGGGTCCGCACATAGCCGAAGAACTGCTCCAGCGCCTCGGGGGTCGGGAACCAGGTCGCGAAGCGCGCGAAGCCGCCGTAGATCACCAGCGCCCGGCAGCGTTGCGGATAGCGGGCCGCAAAATAGGCTGCCATCGAACCGCCCTCGGACACACCGAATAGCGCGGCGCGCTCAATGCCTGCGGCATCCATCACCGCGCGCATGTCGTCGATACGCGTCTCCATGCGTGGCAGTTCCTGCACCCGGTCCGACAGGCCGGTGCCGCGCTTGTCGAATATCGTGATGCGCGCAAAGCGCGCGATCGCGGTCAGCCAGCGCGTCGCGCGCGTGTCGTCCCAGTAGAACTCGAGATTGGAAATGAAGCCTGGCGTGATCACGAGATCAAGATCACCGTCGCCGAAGGTCTGGTATGCAATGCTGACTTCGCCACTCCGGGCATAACGCGTCATCGGAAGCACTTGGGGGCTCCTTCGTTTCACAGTGACCGTATCCGCTCTGCCAACCTGCGCGGGCAGATCATGCTCAGGCAGCGGTTTTCAGCAAGCCGTATTCAGCAAGCAGTGTTCAGCAAGCAGTGTTCAGCAAGCCGTATTCAGCAGGCCGTAATCAGCAGGCAGTGCTCGGGCGTCGGCATGCAGCGGTCAGCACGATTGCGCGTCATGCCTCGGCGCTGTACAGCACGCCTTTCAAGTCTTCGATCGCATGCGCGACGCGCACCACGGCCTCGGCCGGGATCTGGCGCACGACATCGCCACTGCGCTTGTCGGTGACGGTGATGACGAAGGTATTGATCTTGCGGTCGATGCCGAAGCCGAGGTTGCGGTTGTTGGCCTGCATCTGCCGGTTCAGCTGCTCGACCACCTGTTCGTACTGCTGCACCATTTTCTCGGCGTCGGTCGGCAGTACCGCGCGCGGTGACGGCACCTCGACCGGTGCTTTCGGCGGCGTCAGCCGGCCCTGCGTATTGGCGGCCTTCAGCGCCTGCGCCGACATCGAGCTCGAAGGCGCAGGCATGGCCGGCGCGCGCGCCAGCGAGGCGGCCGCAGGGTTCACCGAAGGCGGGTCGACGACGATGTTCATGCGCAAACTGTAGCAGAAAGCCCGGCGCGCCAGCGTAGTGTTGATGAAGGCTGACGAGCGACGAATAGCGTGATAATAGGCGCCCGATGTCAGCCAGCGGCAGGACTCGAAGCTCGTTTTCATATTGAAAACGGGTCGCGTTCGCCGCAATCAGCGAGGCAGCTCATGTCAGAAGAAGGTCAGGTATTCCGGGGCGACCGTGCTCCCGAGCTTTCGCAGGTCGAAGGCGACAGCGCACGCCGCAAGCCGGCCGCAGCACAGACAGTGCCCACAGCGCCTGCAGCCCAGGTAGCGCCGCAGGCCGAAGCGCCGGTTGATCCCGTTGCTCACGAGGCCGCCGACACTCCAGCTGCGGCACCGGCGGCTGCGCCCGAACCGGAGCTGAAGCTCGACGTCGATGAATCCCAGCTATGGCATGCGAACGAAGCGCTGCGCCAGCGTATCGCGCAGCTGCATTCGACGGCGAAGGCCACCGCCCACCAGCTGGACGCGCAGGAAGAGGAAACGCGCCGCATCGAGAAGCAGCTGAAGTCGTTGTAGAGGTTTGCTCACAAGTTCCGGTCACCGGCGCAGGCTGTGATCTAATAGCGTCTTGTTATCTTTGTCCCGGTGCCGTCGACCATGGAAGTCAAGCAGATTGCCCGTTACCTCGGCGCGATGTCGATCGAGGAGCGCGTACAGATCATCAAGTGCCTGCTCGAGGTCAGTCCCGATGGCCTGGAAATGCTTGAAATCGCCGCCCGCATCGAACTTGGCGCAGCGGCCGTGTTCAAGCAGCTTGAATCGCTGATGGGGCTGGAGCTGGTCACGGTGAAATCGCGCGAGAGCAACAAGGTGTACTTCGCAAATGCGGCATTGATCGAGCAGCTCTTTGATCACATGTACCACCACTACGGCCCGGCGCGTCCGCCGGCGACCCCGGTCATCGAGGAAGAAACGGACTGAGTCCGTGCCGCCAGCCACCACCCCCGGTCCGGATCCGGACCAGCCAATGCCTCGCATGCGCGCTCGGATGCCGCATCGTCACTGGTAGTGGGCTTGGGCATCGTCGGTTCGCTACCGGGTTATCCGGTGCTGGATGTGATGACGCACCTCGATCCGTTTTGATTAAAAATCCCGCTGCAGTCGGATGCCGCCGCTATGGGAATGGATGGTCGGGCCGACGCCCGGCGTCTGTGACTGGCTGGTGCTGAGCGTGCCGCTCAGTCGCCAGCGCTCCGAGATGAATTTGCTGCCGGTCAGAGTCAGCGATGTGCTGCGTCCCGTCGCCGCAGTCAGTCCGTCCGCATCACGGCGTGCATTCGCACTCAGCGAACCTTGCAGGTCCCAGCGCCAGCCGCTGTGTAATGTCGCATTCAGGCCGGCGAAGCTTTCGGTCTGCAAGCCCTGATCACCTCCCATGTCCTGTTCACGCGACTGGCGCAAGCCGGCGCGTACCGCCCATTGCTCGGTAAATGCGTGGCGCCAGCTGAGTGCCGTGGTGCGGCGTGTGCGTATGGACAAGGTGTCGCTGCGGCTGCTGATCCGGGTCTCGAGCCGAAGTCGGTCACGCGGCCCGAGCGCGAGACTGAGGTCGGAAGCGCCGCTGCTCCAGTGGGTCATGCCCAGCAGGTTGCTGGTCTCGCGCCCCGCGGTCAGTGGCAGTCCGAGCTCTGCGCGGCCCAGCTTCAGGCGGGGCCCGGTGGCGACGGACAGGCTGTCGCTGAGCATCGGCACGCCCTGCCCGTAGCGGGTGCCGGTCAGGCCGGTGGTGGTGGACCAGCTGAAACCCGGCTGCAGCGTCAGCGTGCTGCGCGCGCTCATGCGGCTTTCGCGGAATTCACCGGGTATGCCGGCATGGCTGAGGGTGGGCGGCAACAGTGAGAAGTCGGCCGCTGCCGCATGGCCGGTCTCCAGCACCAGCGACAGCACCAGCATCAGCATTGGCACCCGCAGCAACGGTAGCAACGGTAACACCCGCAGCGTCGGCAGCACCGGCAGCGCGATGGCTTGCAGATCGAGCGCTGGCCGCGCGACCACCGGCACCGATCGACCGCGCGTATGCACCCGACCCGCCTGCGTGAGCGCAAACGGATGGCGGGTGGTCGCGTCGCGGGTCATCGTTGTCGGCAACTGGGTTTTGGTCAGGATCGGTATCAGGATCAGGATCAGGGTCGGCAGCATGGGCATGCGGCGTCGCGCCGGGCGGGCATCCGGGCGCTCAATGCGTCCAGCCCCGTGGCAAGTCGAGATGATCCATGAGCAAGAACCGCATTGGCAAGAAAAATGCGGCGGTTTTGTCCTTCAGTTCGGGCGATGGCTGGCTTGCCGGCGTCGATAAGCTGTGCAAAAGCTGGCGGTCCGTGCCGCGCCGGGCTCAATGTGGCCGGCCTGCCGCCGTAAACCGGTCAGCAAGTTTGTTCAAACGGACGCAGGACCACCATGACCACATCGCGCGGCAATTTCGGCTGGGGCGTAGGCGCCAAGCTGACCCTGATGACTTTCCTGCTGGTGGGGGTGATCCTCGCCGCGCTGGTCGGTGGCATTGGCTACTCGACCTCAAAGTTGCTGGAAGATCGCGCGGTCGCGCATGTGGCCGATCAGGCGCGCGAAGTCACCGACATGATCCAGATGTTCGACCAGGGCGTCAGCACCTCGGTCCAACGCTTCTCGCGCATGTTTGTCGGCAGTTTTCCCGATGGCCTGTCACTCGACGCAAGCAAGTCCATCGAGCTGGGCGGCCGCGAAACACCGGCGCTGCGCCACGGTGCTTCCATATTGAATGGCGAGTTCACGATCCCGGACCGCTTCACCGAGCGCACCGGCGTGACCGCCACCGTGTTCGTGCGCAGCGGGCAGGACTTCGTGCGCATCTCGACCTCGCTGAAAAAGGAAAATGGCGAGCGTGCGGTCGGCACGGTGCTCGACCGCAGTCACCCCGCGCATGCGCTGCTGTTGGCGGGCAAGGGGTATCGCGGCCTCGCGCAATTGTTCGGCAAGGATTTCATGACGGATTACGAGCCGGTGCGGGATGCGCAGGGCAACGTGATCGGCGCGCTGTATGTCGGCCTCAATATCGCGGACGACATGGCGATCCTGAAGCAGAAAATCCGCGCATTGAAAGTCGGCGAGACCGGCTATTTCTATGTGCTCGACGGCCGGCCCGGCAAGACGCTCGGCACCCTGCTGGTCCATCCGGCCAAGGAAGGGCAGATCATCCTCGACATGAAGGACAGCGATGGCCGTGCCTTCATACGCGAGATGCTCGACAAGCGCGAGGGTGTGGTGCGCTACCCGTGGATCAACAAGGAAAAGGGTGAAACCACAGCGCGTGAAAAAGTGGTCGCCTATCAGGAATACCGTGACTGGGGCTGGGTGATCGGCGGCGGCGCCTATACGGAGGAGATCACGCAGGAATTCACCCGGCTGCGCAATCTGTACCTGCTCGCGATGGCACTGGCGCTGGGCATCGTTGCCGTCTTGCTGTATGTCGCGATACGGCAGCTGGTCACGCGGCCACTGTCCGAGGCCAACCTGCTGGCACAGCGCATGGCGACCGGCGACCTGACCGGCCGCATGAGCAGCGTCCAGCAAGACGAGATCGGCCAGCTGGCGCAGGCAATGAATGGCATCAGCGAGGGGCTGTCACGCGTGGTGCTGCAAGTGCGCGATGGCTGCGACCAGATCGTGACCGCCTCTTCGCAGATCGCGGCCGGCAACAAGGATCTGTCTGCACGTACCGAGGCGCAGGCAGCCAGTGTGGAGCAGACCGCGTCATCCATGGAAGAGCTGACATCGACCGTGCGCCACAACGCCGACAATGCGGGCCAGGCCAACCAGCTGGCGGCATCCGCGTCCGATATGGCAGCGCAGGGCGGCGCGATGGTGTCGCGCGTGGTCAGTACCATGGCATCGATCGATGCATCGGCGCGTCACATGGCGGACATCATCACCGTGATCGATGGCATCGCGTTCCAGACCAATATCCTCGCGTTGAATGCAGCGGTCGAGGCTGCGCGTGCCGGCGAACAGGGCCGCGGCTTCGCGGTGGTCGCCAGCGAGGTGCGCGCACTGGCAGCCCGCAGCGCTGCAGCCGCAAAGGAGATCAATGCCCTGATTACGGATTCGGCCAGTCGCATCAGCGAAGGCAGCGCACTTGCCGCCGAAGCGGGCACGATGATGGAGCAGGTGATGCAGGGTGTGTCACGCGTATCCGACATCATCGGCGAAATCAGTGCGGCCAGCCGTGAGCAAAGCTCGGGGATCGATCAGGTCAATCGCGCGATCGCGCATATCGACGAGGGCACGCAGCAGAATGCCGCGCTGGTCGAACAGGCGGCCGCCGCTGCCGACAGCCTCGCGCAACAATCCGGCGGCTTGCTGGCCTCGGTGCAGGCATTTCGCGTGTAGTCGCGGTGCCGGCACGCAGGCTGCCTCAACGACACTCATCGCGGTAGCGCTCCTCGGTGCGCCGCAGCTGTTTGCGCGCATGCGCTTGCCTTGCGAGCGGCGCATCACGCAGGTCTTCCTCGCGCCACCGTAACTGCAGCGCCAGCGTCCGACACTTCTTGTCACGGGCGGCGGCACCGCGGGCTGCCAGGTCGCGGATGCGCTGGTCTTGCCGCTCTCTCAATTCACGCAAGTGCTGCAGGCGCGCCAGTTCGGCGGCTTGTCGTGCTTGTCGAGCTTGTTCTAGCTGCGGGTCGGCGTTGCGCGTATTTCGGGACAAGGGCGGTTCATCGATATGCACCGTTGCAGCATCAGCGCAGGGGCGGTCGCTGTAGCTGATCTTGCCGTCGGTGTCGCACCGGTAGACGGCAAATGAGGGGCGGGCGAGCATCAGCAGCATGAGTGCAGCCGGCAGCATGCTGAGCCTGGCAGGGCGTGAGTTCATCGGGACTCCTTGAGTGGCAAGGTCACGCCGAGTGCACGCGCGGGTGCCCGACGATGCGAGACCTCAGATCACCGCACGTCGCCGAATCAAAGCACGCGATGTCGGTGCATGAAGCCTGCGCATCCGTCAGCGCGCTGTGTCAACGCCAAGGACCTTGCCAGGGTTCATCAGGTTATGCGGGTCGAGCGCCCGCTTGATGGCCATCATCATGTCCATCTCTGTCCCGGATTTGTAGCGTCGTATTTCTTCCCGCTTCAGCGCACCCAGCCCATGCTCGGCCGAGATCGAGCCGCCAAAGCGGTGCACCTGATCATGCACGCACAGATTGACAGCCGCTTGCTGCTGAAGAAAAGCGTCGTCATCCATCCCGAGCGGGGCGGACACGTTGTAGTGCAAATTGCCGTCGCCCAGATGTCCGAAGGTCACCATGCGACAGCCGGGGAAATGCTGCTGCAGCAGCGCGTCGGTGTCGGCGATGAAATCAGCGATACGCGAGATCGGCACCGCAATATCATGCTTGATGTTCTTGCCCTCGGCCGCCTGCGCCATCGAGATATGCTCACGCAGCGACCACATCGCCGCAGATTGCGCGAGCGAGCTGGCCACCACCGCATCGCGCACCCAGCCCTGTTCGATCGCATGCGTCGCGACCGACTCCAGCAGCGCGGCTGCATGGGCATCGGACTCGGCATCGGACAGTTCCAGCAGCACGTACTGCGGATACCGCGCCGCGAACGGCGAATGCAGTGCAGGGAAATGCTTCTCCACCAGTTGCAGGCAGACTTCGGAGATCAGCTCGAAACCGGTCAGCGCCGCATCGCAGCGTCGCTTTGCAAGTGCCAACAGCGACAGCGCAGCGCGTGGCGAATCGAGCGCGAACAGCGCGGTCACGCGCGCCGCCGGTTGGGCAAACAGTTTCACGACGGCGCCAGTGATGATGCCCAGCGTGCCTTCGGCGCCGATGAACAGGTCGCGCAAATCGTAGCCGGTGTTGTCCTTGCGCAGACCGCGCAAACCATCCCAGATGCGGCCGTCGGCGGTGACGACTTCGAGCCCCAGCGCGAGCTCGCGCGTGTTCCCGTAGCGGAGCACGGCGGTACCACCCGCATTGGTCGACAGATTGCCGCCCAGTGTGCAACTGCCTTCGGATGCCAGCGACAGCGGAAACAGCCGGCCGGCCGCGGCCGCTGCCTGCTGCACTTGCTGCAGCAGGCAACCGGCATCTGCGGTCAGCGTGTCATTGACGGGATCGACATCACGTATGCGATTCATGCGTGCCAGCGACAGCACGATCGCGTGACCGCTGTGATCGGGCACACTGCCCAGCACCAGCCCCGTATTGCCGCCTTGCGGCACGATGGGGATGCGGTAGTCATGGCACAGCCGGACGATGGCCGCGACCTGGCCGGTATCGGCCGGGCGCACGACCGCGCGCGCGTTGCCGGTATGGCGACCGCGCCAGTCGGTCAGGAAGCGCGCCATGTCCTCACCGAGCAGCACATGCGACGAGCCGACCACGGCGGCGCAGGCAGCGAGGAAAGCCGTATTGCGATCAGCGTCGGTGCACGGTGCGGCGCTGCCCGTGCCGGCGCTGGCGGCGGACGGGTTGGCCATGCCGGCCATGCTGGCATCATTCGCACCGGAGGTCGTCATCGCTGCCTCATCGCTGTTCGAGTTCGGCCGCTTTGTCGATCGCCTGCCGTGCCAGGCGCTTCGCTTCCTGCTTGTACGGCCGCAGGAAGAAGATCGCACAAAAGAAATAGAGGGTCGACAGCACGATCTCGGCACCGGCCAGTGCTTGTGACAGGCCGCGTTCGCTCCATGCGCGCACCACGCCTTCGGTGAAGTACAGCAGGATCATCATCGATGCCCATTGCATCGTGTAGATGTTGCGACGTATCGTGCCTGCCATCGGCGCCAGTAGTGGCAGCGCCTTGATCACCATCCATGAGCCACCCGGACGCAGCGGCGCCAGCACCAGTTCCCACAACACGCACAGCACCATCAGCCCGATCAGGCTGGCCACCGACAACTGGTGCAGGCGTTGCTGCATCGGTGTGAGGTTCATGCGCGCAGCTTTCGTGCGGTCTGTGCGAGCCGCTTGCCGAGTGCGGTGGCCAGCGTTCGTGTGTCATCCGACAGCGGCTGATCGCCGTTCACACCGGACCAGTGAGTGGCGCCGTACGGCGAGCCGCCGCTGGCGGTGGTCATCAATGCGCTTTCGGTATAGGGCAGGCCGACGATCAGCATGCCATGGTGTAGCAGTGGAAGCATCATCGATGTCAGCGTGGTCTCCTGTCCGCCATGCAGGCTGCCGGTGGAGGTGAACACGCAGGCCGGTTTGCCGGCCAGTGCGCCGGACAGCCATGCGCTGCTGGTACCGTCGAGGAAGTACTTCAGCGCGGCCGCCATGTTGCCGAAGCGCGTCGGCGAGCCCAGTGCGAGGCCGTCGCACTCTTCGAGGTCCGACAGCTCGACATACGGGGCGCCGGACGCGGGCACCGCAGCCTCGGTCGCTTCGGTGACGGTGGATACAGCCGGCACCGTGCGCAGCACCGCTTCGCAGTCCGATACGGATTCGATACCCTGTGCGATGTACTCCGCAAGCTTGCGCGTTGCGCCGTTGCGCGAGTAGTAGAGCACCAGCAGTTTGGTCATGGGTGAGGACATGGCTTGGTATTATAGAGGCGATGAGCCCGTCGCATCCCCAACCCCCGTCGCCCGGCACGCGCAGTCGCTGGACCCGTGCGCAGACGCGCGACCTGCTGCATTTCGTGATGCGACGGCTGCGAGAAGAGCGCTTGCCGGAAGTGGCCGGTAGTCTCACCTTCACCACCGTGCTGGCACTGGTGCCGGTGTTGACGATTGCGTTCGCGATCTTCACGACCTTCCCGCTGTTCACGACCTTCCGCGATTCGCTGGAAGCGTATTTCGTGCAGTCACTGATGCCCAAGGGCATAGCCAACACCATCCTCGATTACCTGAGCCAGTTCGCGGCCAAGGCAAGCCGCTTGTCGGCACTGGGGGCAGTGTTCCTGATCGTGACTGCGATCATGCTGTTCGGTACCGTAGATCGCACATTGAACCGTATCTGGCGCGTGACGACACCGCGGCCTTTCGTGCAGCGCATGGTGATCTACTGGGCCATCATGACACTGGGTCCGCTGCTGATCGGTGCATCGGTTACGGCGGCATCGGAGCTGCTGCCGCTCAGCCCGGCTTCGTCGCGCGACTGGAGCCTGTTGCGCGCCAGTGTGACACTGGGGGTGTCGATCAGTTTGTCGACACTGGCGTTTTCGCTGTTGTACCTGACGGTGCCGAATCGTTTTGTGGACTGGCGCGAGGCCGTGATCGGTGGACTGGTCGCGGCCATTGCCTTCGAGATCACGCGCCGTGGTTTCGCATTCACCATCAATCTGGGGGGCGGCTACCGCGCGATCTATGGCGCACTGGCCGCGGTGCCAATCTTCCTGATCTGGGTGTACCTGTTCTGGTTGATCACCTTGCTGGGCGCGGCGGTCGCGGCGGCGCTGCCGGTGGTGCGTTATGAACGCTGGTGGCATCGCGCTGCGCCGGGCAGCGCCTTTCTCGATGCGATGGCCATCATTCAGGTGCTGATGCTTGCGCGCGCCAGCCATGCGGCGGTGGATGCGCTGAAGATCCGGGAACACACCCACCTCGGTGTCGAGGAATCGGAAGCCCTGCTGCAGCGAATGCTGGAGGCCGGCTGGGTCGGGCGCATCCGTGCCGAGCGCCAGCCGGGGCTGCGGCTGCGCCGCCGTTCGCAGCTCAGGCAGGAGCGTTGGGCCTGGCTCGCGAATCCGGCGAAGCTGACCCTGGCCGAGGTGTTCCGACGCTTTGCATTCGAACCGCTACCGCAATCCGAGCTCGCCGGTCGCGTCGCGCAGGTCATGGATGCCGGCCTGAGCACAACGCTGGCCGATTACTTCGCCACCGGTCAGGCTCGGGGCTGACCGCTACGCTCTGAGCAGCGCAGCGTTCGCAAACCGGAACAGCGCATCCAGCACCAGGTCCGGCTGCTCGGCCATCAGCGCATGGCCACAATCGGCGAGTTTCACCACCTGCGCATGCGGCAGCTGTGCCTGCAGCGATGCGGCTGCTCTGGCCGGCGTCATCACATCCTTTTGCCCGAGCAGGAACAATGCAGCGCACGCAGCCTTCGCCAGTGTGGCAGCGGCTTGCTCGCCGTTCGCATACGCATTGCACGCCGAAAAATCGGTGAAGAACACTTGTGCCGGATTGCGTTGCGAGATGCGCTGCATCAGCCGCCGGCTGCCGCCCGGCACATAGAAGCCCGGCCCGGGTGCCGACGGCTTTTGTGCGATCGATGAATGCGACCAGATGTTGACCATGTCGATCGCGGCCGGCTCACGCTCGCGTGCGGCATCCAGCAGCGCGGTCGATACTTTCATCGGGTAGGCGGTACCGACCAGCGCGACCCCCGCGATGCGTGTGCGCTGTTGCGACGAATCGCGCGCTGCGGCTTCCAGCGCAATCAGCGATCCCATGCTGTGCCCGATCAGGATTGCCTTGGTAACGCCGGCGGCATCGAGCAGCGCATTGAGCCAGTCCGCCATTGCCTCAACGCTGGTCAGTGCCGGTCCGTCGCTGCGGCCATGGCCGGGCAGGTCGACCGCCAGCACCGAAAAGCCGTGATGCGCGAAATAACGCGTCTGCAGCGCCCACACCGAATGATCGTTCTGCGCGCCATGGATGAAGACTGCGGTTGGCAACGACGCATCAAAAGCCTTGCCGCCAGTGTACGCGTACGCGCCGTGACCCTGAATGCCGAGCTGCATGTCAGGCTCCCTTCTGCGCGGCCTTCAGCCCGCGCTTGAGATCGTCGATCAGGTCATCTGCATCTTCCAGGCCGATCGACAGTCGCATCGTGCCCTCGGTGATGCCGGATGCAGCCAATTGCTCGTTCGGCACCCGGAAATGCGTGGTCGAGGCCGGATGAATCACCAGCGACTTCGCATCGCCGACATTCGCAAGATGAGAGAACACGTGCAGCGACTCGACGAAGCGGCGGCCGGCGGCGCGGTCGCCTTTCAATGCAAATGAAAACACGGCGCCGCAACCTTTCGGCAGCAGGCGCTTCGCCAGCGCATGGTCCGGATGCGTGGCCAGCTCCGGGTAGGACACGGATTCGATCGCCGGATGCGCCGCGAGGAAGTCGACGATCTTGCGGGCGTTGGCCACATGCTTGTCCATGCGCAGGCTGAGCGTCTCGATGCCTTGCAGGATGGTGAACGCATTGTGCGGGCTCATTACCGCGCCGAAGTCGCGCAAGCCTTCACGGCGCGCGCGCAGCGAAAAGGCGCCGACGGTCGATTCTTCGGCAAACACCATGCCGTGGAAGCCGTCATACGGCTCGCACAGTTCCGCGAAATGGCCGGTTTTTTCGTACGCTGCTTGCCAGTCGAAGCTGCCACCGTCAACCAGCAGGCCGCCGACCGCTGTGCCATGCCCGCACAGGAACTTGGTCGCCGAGTGGAAGACAAGGTCGGCGCCATGCTCGAAGGGTTTCAGCAGATACGGTGTGGTGAAGGTTGAATCCACCATCAACGGCAAATGATGCTCATGGGCGATCGCGGCGACGTTCTCGATATCCAGCACGTCCAGTCCTGGATTGCCCAGCGTTTCCGCAAACAGCACTTTCGTGTTCGGGCGAATATTGGCGCGCCACGCATCGAGATCACGCGGCTCGATGAAGGTGGTCTCGATGCCGAAGCGCTTCATCGTGTAGCCGAGCAGGTTCTGCGAACCGCCGTACAGCGCGCGCGATGCGAGCACATGGGAGCCGGCACCGGCAATGGTTGCCAGTCCGAGGTGCAGTGCGGCCTGGCCACTGGCGACGGCGATGCCTGCCACGCCACCTTCAAGCGCCGCAATGCGTTCTTCCAGCACCGCATTGGTCGGGTTCGAAATGCGCGAATACACATGCCCCGAGCGCTCCATGTTGAACAGCGAGGCCGCATGGTCGGAATCGCGGAACACGAACGAGGTCGACAGATAGATCGGCGTCGCGCGCGCGCCGGTCGCAGGATCGGGGGCGCCGCCCGCATGCAGCGACAGCGTGTCAAAGCCGGGGTAGGTAGGCTCGCTCATGGAAGGGCGTCTCCAGCGGCCGCGATGGGCCGGAATGTTGTTTTGTTGGAAGCATGATTATAGGTGCTGACCGCAGGCAGTCGGCACAGCGCAAGCACACCGGTCGGGCCCGCATGGCGAAGCTGGCTTTTTTGGCATGAGTCCGCTACAGTGGCCTCAGGCGTGGCCCGAACCGGGTGCTTTGCCTGCATCCGGCGCGTGCGTGGGGGCACGGGGACCGCAGGCCAGGAAGGCACTCGATCACAGCACACCGGACTGCACGCAATGATCAGGCATCGCAACGACGCGCCGCCTGCACAAGAACATGGAGGGTGACATGAAAGTTTCCGAGATCCTTAAGCTCAAGGGCAATATCCTCTATACCGCGCCGCCGGACATGCCGCTGCTGGAAGCGATCAACATCATGTCTGACCGTGACGTCGGTTCGCTGGTCGTGATGAAGGAAGGGAAGATGCAGGGCATGCTGAGCTTTCGCGAAGTCATCAATGCGATCGACAAGCGCGGCGGCTCGATTGCCACCGGCACGGTCGGCGAACATATGGCATCGAACATCATGACCATCTCGCCCGACACCGAGATCAATGAAATCCGACGCCTGATGCTGGAACGTCATGCGCGTTATGTACCGGTGGTCGAGCATGACGGTACGCTGATGGGCGTGATGTCCTTCTATGATGTCGCAAAAGCGGTGTTCGAAGCGCAAAGCTTCGAGAACAAGATGCTGAAAGCCTACATCCGCGACTGGCCCGCCGAGACCGAGGAATAAGCATCGCGGAAGAACGCCGCCGGTGCAGCGCTGGCCAGCGACCGCATCGCTGCGCGCTGCTCGTTTTGCGAAAGGCCCGACAGCTTTACAATGCGCAACGATGGCAACCAGCCCGGGTTGCCGCGCATCGTCGAAGGTGAGCCTTTGTCCGCTTCCAGTCAGTTTGCGCTGCTTGTGCAGCGCCGCTTCGTGCCTTTCTTCGGCGCCCAGTTTCTGGGTGCATTCAACGACAATCTGTTCAAGACCGCGCTGGTCACCGTCATCACCTTTGATGCCGCGTCCTGGACCGACCTCAATGTCGGCCTGCTGAACAATCTGATTGCCGGGCTCTTCATCCTGCCCTTCATGCTGGCGTCGGCCACGGCCGGCCAGATCGCCGACAAGTACGAAAAGGCGCGCCTGATGCGCTGGGTAAAGGTAGTCGAGATTGCGCTGATGGCCTTTGCCGGCCTCGGCTGGGTCACGCACAACCTGTTCATCCTGATCGCAGCAGTGGTCGGCATGGGGCTGCACTCCACCATGTTCGGCCCGATCAAGCATGCGTATCTGCCGCAGCACCTGACGCCGGGCGAACTGGTGGGCGGCAATGGCATGGTGCAGATGGGAACCTTCGTCGGCATCCTGACCGGGCAGCTGAGCGGCGCGATGCTGGTCACCTCCGGTCAGCACGGTATTGCGTTCATCATGCTGGCCACCGTCGCAGTCGCCGCCTCCGGGTGGCTGTGCGCGCGCCTGGTGCCGGTCACGCCGGCCGCTGACCCGACGTTGAAGATCAATCGCAATCCGTTCACGGAAATCGGCCGCAACCTGCGCTTCGCGGCGGCCAACCGGGACGTGTTCGTCGCGATGCTCGCGAACTCCTGGTTCTGGTTCTACGGCGCGATGCTGCTGGCGCAATTTCCGGTGTTTGCGCGCGATGTGCTGCATGGCGAACCCATCGTGTTCGTGATCCTGCTCACCGCATTCTCGCTTGGCATCGGCGTTGGCTCGCTGCTGTGCGAGAAGCTCTCGGGTCGCAAGCTGCAGCTCGGGCTGGTGCCGGCCGGCGCGCTGGCTCTCACCATTGTCGGCGTGGATTTGTATTTCTCGGCCACCGCGAAGCTGCCGTGGGTGGGTGTCGGCAGTGACTTGCTGTCCCATGCGGAAGGGCTGCGCATCGCGGCCGATTGCGCGTTGCTTGGGATGGCCGGCGGCATTTTCGTGGTGCCCTTGTTCGCGCTGATCCAGACCCGGGCCGAACGCTCGCATCTGTCGCGCATCATCGGCGGCATGAACATCCTGAACTCGCTGTTCATGGTGGTCGCGGCACTGGTCGCGATGGTGCTGCTGCAGGCCGGGCTGAGCGTGCCGCAGCTGTTCCTGTTCACTGCACTCGCCAATGGCGCGCTGCTGTTGCTGTTGTGCGTGCGGCAGCCCGAGTATCCGCGCGCGCTGCTCGGATGGCTGCGGCGGCCCGAAGCCGCCTGAAGCCGCATGAAGCCGTCTGCAGCCACCTGAGGGTATGCGCAGCAGCGCGGAGCAGGCGCAGCCCAGCGGCGCCTGCAGCGCCGGCTGGTAGAATGACGTCTTCGCATTTCTACTGGCGCGTCACTCCATGTCCGGCAACACGATAGGCAAGCTGTTCACTGTCACTACCTTCGGCGAATCGCATGGCCCGGCGATTGGCTGCGTGATCGACGGCTGCCCGCCCGGCATGCCGCTGTCCGAGACCGACATCCAGCCCGAGCTGGATCGTCGTCGTCCCGGCACTTCACGCCATGTGACGCAGCGCCAGGAACCGGATACGGTCGAGATCCTGTCCGGCCTGTACGAGGGCAAGACCACCGGTACGCCGATCGCGCTGCTGATCCGCAATCAGGACCAGCGCAGCCATGACTACGGCAACATCGTCGATCGTTTTCGTCCTGGTCATGCGGACTACACCTATTTTCAGAAGTACGGCATTCGTGATCCGCGCGGCGGCGGCCGTTCTTCGGCGCGCCTGACAGCACCGGTCGTGGGCGCTGCCGCGATCGCGAAGAAATGGCTGCAGCAGCAATACGGCACCGTGTTCAAGGGCTGCATGAGCCAGCTCGGCGACATCGCCATTCCTTTTCAGGACTGGCAGCATGTACCGCACAACCCGTTCTTTGCGGCCAATGCCGACATCATTCCGCAGCTCGAGGCCTACATGGACCAGTTGCGCAAGGATGGCGATTCCTGTGGTGCGCGCATCGACGTGGTCGCGCAGAACGTGCCGGTTGGCCTCGGTGAGCCATTGTTCGACAAGCTCGATGCCGATATCGCGTACGCGATGATGGGCATCAATGCAGTGAAGGGTGTCGAAATTGGCGCAGGTTTCCGTTCGGTGTCGCAGAAGGGCACCGAGCACGGCGATGAAATGACGCCGGAAGGCTTCCTGACCAATAACGCCGGTGGCGTGCTGGGCGGTATCTCGTCCGGGCAGGACATCACGGTATCGATCGCGATCAAGCCGACCTCCAGCATCCGTACCCCGCGCCGTTCGGTTGACCGTGACGGCAACCCGGTGATGGTCGAGACCTTCGGCCGTCACGATCCCTGCGTCGGCATTCGTGCGACGCCGATCGCCGAGGCGATGCTGGCGCTGGTGCTGATTGACCACGCATTGCGCCATCGCGCGCAGAACGGCGACGTCAAGCACGCCTGATGGGACGCAAGCCCGAGCAGTCGCTGAACTTCGCGCTGTTCTTCTTCGCGTACTACGGCTACATCGGCGTCTTCTCGCCTTACGCCAGCCTGTATTTCGCTGATCGCGGCCTGTCGGCTGCGCAGATCGGCGTGCTGATGTCGCTGATGCAGGTGATGCGCATCTTCGGTCCCAACCTGTGGGGATGGGTGGCCGACCATACCAGCCGCCGCGTGCTGGTGCTGCGCGCGACGTCGGCCGCGGCCGCGCTGACCTTCTGCGGCATGTTCTGGGGCGAGAGCTTCGCCTTCTTCTTCGCGCTGATGGTGGTGCTGAACCTGTTCACCAGCGCACAAGGTCCGTTGTCGGAGGCGCTGATGCTGTCAGCAATGCGGGGTGACCTCACGCATTACGGCCGGCTTCGGCTGTGGGGCTCGGTGGGCTTCATCGTGCTGGTGATGGCCTCGGGCCAGTTGCTCGACTGGCTGGGCGTCGGTCTGACGCCGTGGATCTCGCTCGCGATGCTGGTGATGGTGACCGGCGTCGCGCTGAGCCTGCATGAGGAGCCGGTCACGCAGGCGCACCATGAGGTGCCTTCCGTGCGACGGCTGTTGCAGCAGCGTGAGGTGATCGCTTTCTTCGCATCGACCTTCCTGATGATCGCCGCGCATGCGTCGCTGTACGTGTACTACTCGCTGTACCTGGCCGACATCGGCTACAGCAAGACCGTGATCGGCCTGATGTGGTCGCTCGGCGTGATCGCCGAGATTGCGTTCTTCTACTGGCAGGCGCCGCTGTTTCGCCGCTACGGCGTGCACAAGTTGATGGTGGCCAGTCTGGCGATCGGCGTCGTGCGTTTCATGCTGATCGGTCTCGGCGCCGAATCGCTGCTCTTGCTGCTGGTTGCGCAAGTGCTGCATGCGGCGACCTTCGGCGTGCATCATTCGGCATCGGTCGCGACCCTGCAGCGCTGGTTCGCCGGGCCGCTGCAGGCGCGCGGGCAAGCTTTGTACATCAGTATTTCGTATGGATTGGGTGGCACGGTGGGCGGATTGATGATGTCTGCCTGCTGGGATACATTGGGCGCCCGACCGGTCTATGTGATCGCAGCGGCCTTGTGCCTGCTGGGCTGGATCGCGGCAGAATTCAGTTATCGTTGGCAGGCGCAGAACGCGGTGATGGCGGGCGCGCCCGGGAGCAGGGAATGAAGCAGAACATGAGTCACCGATTCAAGCGCAAAGGCGCAGCCATCGTCGGCGTCACAGCCACGCTGGCCACCAGCCTGATGCTCGCGTCGTGCCAGACCGTGCAGACCACGCAGGCTGGCGTGGTCGGCATCGATCGCAAGCAGAGCATGGCAGTGTCGGCAGCGTCAATGGAGCAGAGCGCGAACAAGCAGTATGCGCAACTGATGGCCGAGGCCGACAAGAAAGGCAAGCTCAATGCCGATGCCGCGCAGTATGCGCGCGTGAAGGGCATGGCCGACAAGCTGATCCGCCAGACCACGGCATTCCGCCCTGATGCGCTGAACTGGAAATGGGAAGTGAATGTGCTGACCTCGCCCGAGGTCAATGCGTGGTGCATGCCGGGCGGGAAGATCGCGGTCTATTCCGGCCTGATCGACAAGCTGAAACTCACCGACGATGAACTGGCCGCCGTGATGGGGCACGAGATCGCGCATGCGCTGCGTGAGCATTCACGCGAGCGTGCTTCCGAGCAGGCGGTGGCCGGCATTGGTATTTCCATCCTCGCGACGGTGGCCGGCGTCGGCCAGATCGGGCAGAAGGGCATGGAATACGCGTACCAGGGCTTGCTCGGGCTGCCGAACTCGCGCGCGCACGAGACCGAAGCCGACCGCATGGGGGTAGAGCTCGCTGCCCGCGCCGGCTACGACCCGCGTGCCGCGATCACGCTGTGGCAGAAAATGGGCGAAGCCGGCGGCAACGAGCCGCCGAAGTTCATGTCCACCCACCCGCCGCGCGCCGAGCGCGTGCGCGACCTCACCGCCTATTCGGAGCGGGTGATGCCGTTGTACCAGCAGGCCATCCGCCGCTGAGATTCACGGCATCGGCGATATTTCGCCCCCGTTTATTTATCG
>JACCDS011336557.1_pt1 | contig 28652 bp, 18 predicted proteins | sample 7446441 | NCBI WGS metagenome assembly JACCDS01 (sample SAMN15323445, study PRJNA562643) | freshwater metagenome | isolation source: river surface water | place: USA:Blue River Watershed | collected 2017-08-17 | reverse complement strand
GGTGAAGAAAAAAATGCTGCGTTTGCGCGCCTGTACCGGAAGTGAAATCCCCGCGCTCTGGGCCAGGGCAGTGGCGCCCGTGCCAGCCGCATTGATCACGGTGCCGCACGTGATCAGTTCGCCTGTCGACAACCGCGCCGAAGTCACGCGCCGCCCCTCGCGGTGCAGTGCTTCCACGCGGGCTTGTCGGTATTGAACGCCGAGCGACTGGGCTTTGCGCCGAAAGCCTTGCATCAGCGCATAGGCATCGAGCCAGCCTTCACCGCTGTTGCCCAAAGAGCCGGCAGACAAATCGTCCACGTTCAGCCATGGAAAGCGCGATTGCAATTGCGCTGGCGTCAACAGACTGACGTCCACATCTTCAGCGCGTTGCGTGAGGTGATTGGCTTGCAGAATGTCCAGGCCTTGGGGCGTCGCCAGAAAAAGGTAGCCACGTTCCTTGAAGCCAATGGCCGGCACTTCGCCGTTCACGCTGAGGTGCTCGTCAACAGTCTTTAAAAAGTGGCTGCCAAACTGGGACAGCCGAATGTTTTCGGGTGTGGAAAACTGGTGCCGGATGGACGCTGCTGACAAGGCCGTCGCTGATTTTTCGTAAGTGGGGTCTTGTTCGATGACAAGAACTTTCCCCTTGAAGCTCGGTTGGGAGGCCAGAAAATAGGCGGCTGCACTGCCCACGGCTGCCCCGCCAACGATCAAGACATCAGTTTGCATAAAGTGTGCGTTGTTGCATGCAAATCTATACTACCTGAAACTCTACGAGCCAGGCCATGCACCACTTTGATTCAAAGGCAGTTGAAAAGGCTTTGCCTTACCCGTTGTTGGCCAACGCGCTGGCGCAGGGCTTGCAGCAAGCCATTGAAGCGCCACCTCGCAGCCACCTGACGCCCAACCACGACGCCAGCTGTGTGCTGATCATGCCGGCCTGGCGGCCGCACCAGTTGATGGGGGTGAAGCTGGTCTCGGTCTGGCCCGGCAACAACGCCAAGGGTGAATCGGCGGTGTCAGGCGTTTACGTTTTGATCTCTTGTGACAACGGTCATCCGGTGGCGGTGTTGGACGGCACGGCGCTGACCTTGCGCCGCACTGCAGCCGCCGCCGCGCTGGCGGCACGCAGGCTGGCACGTCAGAACAGCCGAACATTGGCGATGCTGGGAACGGGCGCTTTGAGTGTGCCGCTGGTCCAGGCGCATGTGGAGGTGATGCCTTTTGACAAGGTGTTGGTTTGGGGCCGCCAGGCCAGCAAAGCACATGCGGTGGTCGCTCAGTTGCAACAACAGGGCATCGCTGCATCGGTGGCAACCGACCTTGAGCAAACGCTGGCACAAGCCGATGTGGTGGCCGCGGCCACCACGGCCACCGAAGCTTTCATTCGCACGGACTGGGTTCGGCCTGGCACACACCTGGGCTTGATCGGCGCCTTCACCGCGCAGATGGCAGAGGCCGAACCCGCCTTGATGGCCCAGGCCCAGGTGTTCGCCGACAGCCGAAGCGCAGTGCTTGAAAAGGGAGGCGAAGTGTTTCAAGCGATTCAGCAGGGCCTCATCGCACCGGCGGCCATTCAGGCTGAATTGGCCGAGCTGGCAGCGCAGCCCGAGGGCCACTGGCGGCGTGATGCACAGGACATCACGGTCTTCAAGTCGGTGGGTTTCGCGTCGCTCGACCTGATTGCGGCGGAGCTTGTGTACAGCGCCAAAGCTTGATGGCGCAGACCTTACACCGACACCGTGTAGTTCAAGGCCATGCGGCCGCCATCCACCGTGATGACTTCGCCCGTGATGTAGCTTGAGGCATCACTGGCCAAAAAGGCCACCACCTGAGCGACTTCGGAGGGGTCACCGAGCCGTTTCAGTGGCGTGCGGCTGAGAATTTTTTGACGCGAGGCTTCGTTGGTCAACACCGCTTGGCGCGCCAGTTCCGTGGCAATCGTGCCCGGCGCGACGGCGTTGACACGGATGCCATCGTCGGCCAAGGCCAGGGCCATGGCGCGCGTCAACTGATTCAGGCCGCCCTTGCTGATGTTGTAGGTGGCGATTTCTGGAATGGCCACGACCGCATTGACCGAGCTCATGTGCACGATGGCGCCGCCGCCGGTGGCTTTCATGCTGCGCGCCACGGCTTGCCCGATCAGGAAGGCCCCGCGCAGGTTGACGCGAAGCACGGCGTCAAAATCGTCTTCCGAAATCTCCAGGAAGGGGGAGGCCCGGAAGATGCCGGCATTGCTGACCAAGACATCGATGCGCTGGAAGGCCGTGGTCACTTGGTGAACCAGTTCGTCCACCGCTTTTTTGTCGCCGATGTCGCAGGCATAGAACTGGGCGTGCTGGCCTTTGTCGCGCAGTTCAGCGGCCAAGCGCTCGCCGGATGCTTGCTGAACGTCCACCAAGACGACCTGAGCGCCTTCTTGGGCAAACAAGCGGGCGCAGGCTTCGCCAATGCCTTGGGCGCCGCCAGTGATCAAGCAAACTTTGCCATGAAGGCCATAGGAGATCGTGGTCATAGATGCAAAGACTCCAAAAAAATCATTATCTTCTTTTCAAGCCAAGAATGCTTCGCGCCAAAACCCGCCACGACCCTGGGTGTCACCCGCGGGTCGTTGGCACTTTCGCCTGAACGGGGCTTGCTGCACAATGCCGCCAAGACAACCGGAGATATCGCCCATGTCGTGCAATGCCGAGCACACCGTATCGATTTCGCGTCTGACGGGGCAAGCCCGTACCTGGCCCGAAGAGGGTTACACCCGGGCGCCCTATTGGGCTTACACGGACCCTGACATTTACATTCAGGAGCAAGCCCGTATTTTTCGCGGGCCTGTGTGGAACTATGTGGGCCTGGAAGCCGAGGTGCCCAACCCGGGAGATTACAAAACCACCTTCATCGGTGACACCCCTGTGGTGATGACACGTGCCGAAGATGGCAGCTTGCATGCGGTGGTCAACCGCTGTGCGCACCGCGGCAACATGGTGTGCCGAGAGCCTTTTGGCTCTGCCAAACGGCTCTATTGCGTTTACCACGCGTGGTCGTTCACCCTGGAGGGCGACCTGAGCAACGCAGCCTTCAGCCAGGGCCTGCGCGGCGAGGGTGGTTTGCCCAAGGACTTTGACAAATCCCAGCACGGCTTGCGCAAATTGCGCGTGGACACGCTGTGTGGGCTGGTCTTTGCAAGTTTCTCTGAAGACGTGGAGCCCTTGGAGGCTTGGTTGGGGGACGTGGCCCAGGGCATTCGCCGTGTGTTGAACCGTCCCTTGAAAGTGCTGGGCTATGACACGCAGCGCATCCATGCCAATTGGAAAACCTACCACGAGAACCCGCGTGACTCTTACCACGCCAACATCTTGCACACCTTCTACGGCACCTTTGGCTTGTCGCGCCAGTCGCAAGAGTCCGCCATGGTGCTCGATGCCGCTGGACGCCATGTGTATTTCTACACCAAGGCCGGTACGGAAAAGAAATCCGCCGACTATGAAAAAGCCTCCAGTGAATTGCGCTCGCACAACGATCAATTGACGCTGGAAGACCCGGGCATCCTGAAATGGAAAGATGAATACGGCGATGGCGTGAGTGTGCAAATCCTCAACACCTGCCCGTCTTTCGTTTTGCACCAAATTGCCAACAGCCTGGCCACCCGCCAGCTGATTCCGCGAGGTGTGAACCAGTCCGATTTGGTTTGGACTTACTTTGGCTTCGAAGACGATGATGAAGAGACCACCCGCATGCGCCTGACCCAAATCAACTTGGTGGGCTCGGCGGGCATGGTCTCGGTGGAAGATGCCGCCGTGTGCGAAATGATGCAGCGCGCCTTTGCCGATGGCGAAGAGGGTGCCTCTTTCATCGAGATGGGGGGCAAGACATTGGAAAGCGGCGGCTCGAGCAAACTCTCCGAGCGGGCGATCCGCAATTTTTGGCACAACTACCGCCAGTACATGGGGCTGTGAGCATGAAGGCTTCTGATTCCTCCCCTGAAGTGTCCTTGGCCGAGCGCCTGACTTTGCATCGCCAGCATGTCGATGCCGTGTCTTACCTGCTGGCAGAGTGGGCGCACGCCATCGACCAAAACCGGGTTGAAGCGATCGCAGGCTTGATGCTGCCCGAGGGCCGCTACACCGTGACCTCGCGTTTCAACCACGACCGTGGCCTGCCCATGGCCATCATCGATGCGCGCAGCGCCGCCCAATTGCGCGACCGCATCAAGTCCATGCGGCTGGCCAACATTTACCAACCCCAAAGCTACCGGCATGTGATCAGCGCCATCCAGGTGATCGGGCAGACTGAGGCCGGCTTGTTGCAGGTGCGCTCCAGTTTTGTGGTGGTGCGCACGATGGAATTGATGGGCGACAGCATGCTGTTTGCCAGCGGTGAATGCCATGACCTGATTGATCTTGGCGGTGCAGAACCCCGCTTTGCCCAGCGGCGCATGGTCTACGACTCGCGCGCCGTTGAAACGCTGATGGTGATTCCAATTTAAGGAGAAGTGTGTGACAACAAGCACGAACAAACGAAGACTCGCCATGCTGGGCGTGGTGGGCGCCCTGCTGTCGATGCCCTGGATCGCGCAGGCCCAGGATTGGCCGGCGCGGCCCATCCGCGTGATTGTCCCCAACCCTGCTGGCGGCACGGCGGACATCTTGCCGCGCATGCTCTCAGAGGCCCTGGCACAACGCCTGGCGCAACCCGTGGTGGTCGAAAACCGTCCGGGTGCGGCGGGCAACATTGGCGCCGAGTTTGTCTACAACGCAGAGCCCGATGGTTACATCTGGCTGGCCGCGCCGCCGCCTTCCCTGACCGTCAACCCAAGCCTGTACCCCAAGCTCAACCACGACCCGAGCAAGTTTGCCCCCATCACGGTGATTGCCACCGTGCCCAATGCGCTGTTTGTGCACCCCTCCTTGCCCGTGAACACTTTGCAGGAGTTCCTGGCCTATGTGAAGGCCAACCCGGACAAGCTCAGCTATGCATCGCAGGGCAATGGCTCGACGGCCCATTTGACGGCGGAGTTGTTCAAGCTGAAAACCGGCTTCAAAATTCAGCACGTCCCTTACAAGGGCGATGCGCCTGCCGTGGCCGACTTGCTGGCCGGCCATGTGCAAGTGATGTTCGGCAATGTGGCCGCAGGCATGGGTCATGTGCGCAATGGCAAGCTGCGTGTTCTGGCCGTGACCAGCCCCAAACGCCTGCCCGCTTACCCCGCGCTGCCCGCCTTGGATGAGTCGGTGCCTGGCGTGGTGGCTGTGACCTGGTTTGGCATGGTGGCACCGCCGCGCACCCCCGTAGCCATCACACGAAAAGTGTCTCAGGCGGTGTCCGACATCTTGAAAACCCCTGAAATGGCCCGCAAGTTCAGCGAAGCTGGCGCTGACCCTGTGGGGAACACGCCGGAAGAGATGGAAAAGTGGATGCGCGAAGATGCCGAGCGCTGGCGTTCGGTCATTCGCGCGGCCAGCATCAAAATCGACTGAATTGCGAAATGGCGCGTGTGCTCAGACTTTCAAGTTGATGCCAAGATTGACGCACAGGGCCATTCACAGCCATGGTACAAATCCACGAGATTTTTGAGCGCCAGGCCGCAACAGCCCTGCGCCTTCGCAGTTCCACCGCGCAAGAGCGCATCGCCAAAATTCGCAAGCTGCGCGATGCGGTGATCGCCCACACCGAGGACTGGTACCGTGCCGCACATGCAGACTTCCGCAAGCCGCCCGGCGAGGTGGACTTGGGTGAAATCCTGCCCATTTGCATCGAGGCCAACCATGCCATCCGACACCTGAAAAAATGGATGAAGCCCAAGCGCGTCTGGCCAACGCTGATGACCCTGGGAACGCGCAGCAGCGTGGAATACGTGCCGCGGGGGCGTTGCCTGATCTTGGGGCCTTTCAATTACCCGGTGAACCTGACCTTGGGCCCGTTGGTGTCGGCCATTGCCGCCGGCAACACGGTGATCATCAAGCCATCTGAATTGACGCCTCACCTCTCTGGCCTGATGGCCCAAGTGGTTCGCGAAGTCTTCACAGAAGACGAAGTGGCCGTGGTCGAAGGCGATGCCCAGGTCGCCCAGGGACTGCAAGCGCTTGCCTTCGATCACGTGTTTTTCACCGGCAGCCCGGCGGTGGGCAAGCAGGTGATGGCGGCGGCAGCGCAAAATTTGACCAGTGTCACCCTGGAGTTGGGGGGCAAAAGCCCATCCATCGTGGATGCCAGCGCCAACCTGCGCTTGGCAGCTTCCAATATTCTGTGGGCCAAGTTCACCAATGCGGGTCAAACATGCATTGCCCCAGACCATGTCTATGTGCACGAAAGTGTGAAAGACGCTTGGCTGGTTTGTTGCCGTCAGGTGATTCAGAAAGCTTATGGCGAAAGCTTGGCCGAGCAAGCGGCCAATCCACACCTTGCACACATGGTGAACGCACGGCACACCAGCCGCGTGAAAACCTTGCTGGAGGATGCACAGTCGCGCGGCGCACGCGTGCTGTTGGGCGGTGGCGTCGCAGAGGATGCGTGTTTCGTCCAGCCCACTTTGCTGGATCAATTGCCTGCGGACAGTCGATTGATGTCAGAGGAAATTTTTGGCCCGCTGTTGCCTGTCATCAGCTTTCGATCCATGGAGGAGGTGATTGACAAAATCAACGCCGGCCCCAAGCCCCTGGCCTTGTACATCTACAGCCAGACTTCGGCCCATGTGGACCAGGTCTTGACCAATACCGCCTCGGGCGGGGCCTGTGTCAACCATGCCTTGCTGCAATTCATGCACGGCAACTTGCCGTTTGGCGGTGTCAACCATTCGGGCATTGGCAACGCCCATGGCCATTATGGGTTCAAAGCCTTCAGCCACGAGCGCGCCGTGGTGCGCACCCAAGTGGCCTTGGCAGCCACGCTGTTGGGCGCGGGGGAGGTGCATCCTGTCTTGCGAAAAATACTTCGACCGCTGTTGAAATACCTTTGATTTTTCAGATGTTGCGCTGCCAGGGGGCGCAGGCGGCCGCCAACGGGCGCAAACCCTTGGGAAACAGGCGCCTGCAGCGCCTCCCAATGAGAGAATTCTTTGTGACAATAGGGCCTCCGCCAGCTGCCTCCGTCGCATAACTCATTGGACCGCGCATTTCTATGTTTGATATTCAGGGAACCGACAGTTCTGATCGCTTGACGGGCAACGCCGCAAGCGAAAGCATCTACACCGGCAATGGCGCCGACACGGTCCTTGCGGGTGCTGGCAATGACAGCGTGAACGGCGCCATGGTCAATGGCCAAGCTTCCTACTACAAGGTGTCAGGTACGAAGTCGCTGTCCGGTGAAGATGGCAATGACTTTCTGTATGGCGGGTCGGATGCAGACACGATTTCAGGCGATGCTGGCAACGACACCCTGAGTGGGGATGCCGGCAACGACGTTCTGAGCGGCGGACTGGGCGATGACGAAATCAAGGGCGGCGAAGGCAATGACGCCATTGACGCGGGCGACGGGGCGGACGACATTGACACGGGCGCTGGCGTGGACGCCGTTCTCGCTGGCAGTGGCAACGACAACATCAATGGCTTCAACGTCAGCGGCCAAGCGGGGAGCTATTCCTTCAATGCCTATGCAGGGGCCAAATCTGTGGATGCGGGTGCAGGGGACGACTTTGTGTTCGGCGGCACCGACAATGACAGCCTGGTGGGCGGCGAGGGCTTGGACAGCTTGTACGGCCATACCGGCAACGACAGCTTGCAGGGCGATGCCGGTGACGATGCCCTGTTCGGGGACGAGGGTGACGACAGCTTGCTAGGGGGGGCAGGCGCCGACGCCATTCAAACGGGCGATGGGCAAGACACGGTCTTGGGCGGCGACGGCAACGACAGCATCAATGGGCGCATCGTCAATGCCCAAGAGGGCACCTTCACCTTCACACCCTCGAGTGGACCCAAGTCGATAGACGCAGGTGCTGGCGATGATTTTGCATATGGTGGCTCAGACAATGACAGCCTGCTGGGTGGTGATGGCCAAGACAATTTGCACGGCAGTTCAGGCAACGACACGGTTCAGGGCGATGCAGGCGATGATGTGCTGTTTGGCGATGACGGCAACGACAGCCTGAACGGAGGAGACGGCGCGGACGACATCCAGACCGGCGATGGCCAGGACACGGTGTCTGGGGGCAGCGGCAATGACAACATCAATGGCCACCTGGAAGGCAGTGATGGTGCCTATTCCTTTCAAACTTACGCCGGCGCCAAGCAGATTGCCGCAGGTGATGGCAATGACTTCGTCTTTGCGGGTTCCGACAATGACACCCTGCTGGGCGAGTCTGGCCAAGACACCTTGTACGGCAGCACAGGCGCCGACAGCCTGGATGGCGGGTTTGGCAATGACTCCGTGTCCGCCGGGGATGGCAACGACACCCTGGCAAGCTTTTATGGACAGGACACGCTCAATGGCGGCATCGGCGACGATCGGTACCTGATCGGTGCCAAGCGTTTCACATGGATTGACGAGGCTGGCACAGATACGGCCGTGGTGTCAGTTGACTTTGTGAAAATCCCAAGCTTCATTGAAACAGTGGAGTACGCACAGGGTACGCAAGCCTTGCCTTATTGGATCAGCGCTTTGTTGCCAGACGAAGCGGCCGGCTTTGGCTTTTTGAGCGCCCTGGGTTCCTCGAAAACCTATGCTTACACTTTTCCGCAAGCCGCACCATCTTATCTGGAAGCCAATTCGGATTACGTGAAAGGCTGGACAGCTTTCACATCGGCCGAGATCGCTGCGACCAAGCTCTCACTCAATTACATCTCTGGTTTGGTGGATTTGAAGTTTGTGCAAAGCAGTGTGGCCGATGCGCCCAACACACTGAGCTTTGCCAACAACACCCAAACGGGCAGTGCCGGTTATGCCTTGAACCCAACCGACACCTTGCTGGGCAGCGATGTTTTTTTAAGCGACACAACGGACAACCGAGAGGCCAAAGACGGCAGCTATGCAGCGCTGACGCTCATTCATGAAATTGGCCATGCATTGGGATTGAAGCACCCCTTTGGCGAGCCCGACAGCACGGGGGCCTCTGCGACCCCGCCTTTTCTTTCTTCCAGCGAGGATGTGACGGCCTGGACCGTCATGAGTTACACCAGCAGTGAAGCGGAATATGCTTTCGAATACAGCGCGCTGGACATCGCGGCCTTGCAATACCTGTATGGCCCCAGCTTGACCAGCCGTGCAACCAATGACACCTATGCCGTGTCCAGTACGGCAGCCAATTTTGTGTGGGATGGTGCGGGCACAGATCTGCTGGATGCCAGTGCATCAAGCCAGCCTGCCACGCTGTACTTGACGCCAGGTTACTGGGGGTATGTGGGCGCAACTCGCGCAAGCACCATCACGGCGCCTGGTCAGGTGACGGTGAACTTTGGCTCCACCATCGAGAACCTCAAGGGCGGGAGCCAGGCAGACCGTCTGTACGGCAATGCCAGCGCCAACCAAATCTTGGGTGGGGCGGGTGATGATGTGCTTCAAGGTTGGGATGGCAGTGACACCCTGTCGGGTGGCTTGGGCAATGACACGCTTTATGGCGGTGCCAGTGCAGACATCGGGGCACGCAATCGCGGAACGGACGTGGCGGTATTTGCCGGCAACCGCAGCAGCTACCAAATCACTTGGACCGCTGCGACCGACGCAGTCACGGTCAGCTCGGTATCCGAAGGCACCGATACCTTGTGGGACATTGAGCAGCTGCAATTTGCAGATGCCACGTTGCAAGTGGCCGCGCTGCGCGACACCTTGGCGCCCACCCTGATGACGGCCTCACCGGTGAATGGCGCGTTGCGCGTGCCCTACGACGCGCCCGTCGTTCTGGAATTCAACGAAGCTGTTCAAGCTGGGAGCGGGTCTTTTTCCCTCAAGGCAGGCAACACCACCGTGGCCAGTGTGGATGTCACAGACAGTCGCTATGTGCAAATCCAAGGGTCTACCGTCACAGTCACATTGCCCTCGGGCGTCATCGTTCCGGGAACAACCTACACGGCTGTGACCACAGCGGGCGCGCTCAAAGACTTGTCGGGCAACAATTGGGTTCCTGGAAGTTTGGCGTACACCTTCACCTTCGACAATGCCAGTGCGGCAAGTGCTGACACCGTGGCGCCGGTGATGGACGGTGCCTCTTGGCGCGGCGTTGTCGGTCCGACTGCAGCCATTCAAATACCCTTTTCCGAAACCATTGTGCGGGGAGCCGGTGCCATCTCCTTGGTGGAGTACAACCCAAGCACCCTGCAGATCGTTGCGGTGCTCAACGTCACGGCCAGCGTGGCAGTGAACGTTCTGACACTGACACACTCGCAATCGCTGAGCGCGGCCAAGAGTTACGCGGTGAGTTTTGCCGCAGGCGCCATCAAGGATTTGGCAGGCAACGACTTCAACTTTGCGGACAGTCGTACAACGGCTGCGTCCACAATTTACTACCCTGTCACTGTGGACAGCACAGCGCCGGTGGCCCCGAAGTTCGTGACGACGGCCAGTGTCATTTCCTCCGTGGATCCGCAGGTGACGTTCTCGACATCCTTGGGGTCCATCGTGATGGAACTGGATGCCGATTTGGCGCCGATCTCCACCGCGAACATGATCGCCTATGTCAATGGCGGCCTGTACGATGGCACGATTTTTCACCGCGTCATCTCGGGGTTCATGGCACAGGGGGGGGGCTTCACCAGCGGCATGGTGCCGGTCAATTCAGGCTACGCCCCTATTTTGAATGAAGCTGCCAATGGCTTGACAAATTTGCGTGGTACGGTGGCCATGGCGCGAACGTCGGACTTGAATTCGGCAACCAGTCAGTTCTACATCAACTACGTTCACAACGCCAGTTTGGATGGCGCTTATGCCGTCTTCGGTAAAGTGCTGTCGGGAATGTCAGTGGTGGACCTGATGGCTCAAAAGCCAACGCAGACGCTGAGTTCGGGTCACCAAAATGTGCCCGTGACGGACATCACCACCTTGCAAGCCACGCAAACTCAGCTGGGCCAATGGACAAGCACCACGGGTTTGTTGGCCCTCAGCGACTTGGAGACCAGCGCAACCTGGCAATACTCCTTGAACAGCGGTGCCAGCTGGCAGCTTGGCAGTGGCAACTACCTGAGGGTTCCAGACGGGTTTTACGCCGCGGGCACCTTGCAAGTGCGTCAGACAGACGCCCAAGGGCTGGTCAGCAGCGCTTACGTCTTCCCTGGCAGTTTGCAAGTCAACAAGACATCTGCCGTCCAATTGACGGGCACGACTGTTTTTTGGAAGGGCATGAGCACCAGTCCCAAAGCCTTGGCCGATGTTCAAATGTCCTCCGAGCTCACAGACAAAACAGACTCGCTTGGTGTGGTCGATTTGAGCGGCGTGGACAGCCTGTCGTCTGCAGCGTCTGGCACGGTGGTGCTGACTCCCACGCTGGCCAGCCCCAGCAATGCCAAAGCGGCCATCACGCTCACGGACGTGCTGGCCGCCTTGAAAATTTACCTTGGCAAATCGGTGCCCGATGCCTATGCGTCACCGCTCAATTACGTGGCCGCTGACTTTGATGCCTCGGGCAGCGTGACCTTGACCGATGTCTTGCAAATGCTGAAATACTATTTGGGCAAGAGCACGACCAACAATGTCAAGCCAGAATGGGCTTTTTTGGATGCGGCTGACCTGACGGGCAGCGGAAGCACCGCCACCGCCTTGAGCGCCAATGGGCAGGCTTTGTCAAAGGCGAATGCCCTGCCGCATGCCGTCGACGTTGACTTGATGTCGGGCATCGACACGTTGCAACTGGTCGGTGTGCTGCGCGGCGATGTCGATGGCTCCTGGACCACGCCTACCACCTGAGGTGCATGACTTGTGAGGTCTCCCATTGCCATTGTCGATGTCGACCGGCCCGCAACCTGGACCAAGTACCGCACTGGCTTGTGCGATGACTGTGCCGCCAATTGCTGCACCATGCCGGTCGAAGTGAAATTGCCCGACTTGGTTCGTCTGGGGCTGGTGGACGATTTTGAAGCGCAACATGAGCCCGCCAAGCAAATTGCCAAGCGGCTGACCAAAGCGGGGCTGGTCGAGCATTTCAATTTCAAAAACAGCATCTTCACGCTGGCCAGACGGGCCAGCGGCGATTGTCACTACCTGGACGCTGCGACCCGGCGTTGCACGGTCTACGAGCATCGCCCGAACACCTGTCGGCTCCATCCTCAAGTCGGGCCACGTCCGGGGCATTGCCCTTACGGCGCGGCAGCGAGAAGCCAATGAGTGACTATCAGGGCTTGGTTTGCACCCATTGGGGACATTGGAGCGAGCTGAGCTACCAATCACTCTCCCGGCAGCCTTTGATGGCAGGCCAGGTGCGCATTCGCGTCAGGCATGCCGGCGTGGGCTTTGCGGTCAGCCTGTTTGTGGCAGGGAAGTACCAGCGCAAGCCGCCCTTGCCGTTCACCCCAGGCACCGAGGTCTCTGGCGAAGTTTTGGAGGTCGGTGCTGGCGTTTCCCATGTGGCGGTGGGGGACCGTGTGATGGCTGCGCTCGATTGGGGTGGTTTTGCCGAAGAGGTGGTCACCACTTCGTCGACCGTGTACCTCGTGCCTGAAGGTGTTCCTCTGACAGCGGCAGCCGCCTTGCCCGTGACCTACGGCACGGTGGGGGCCGCCTTGCTATGGCGTGCCAAGCTGCAACCCGGTGAGACCATCCTCATTCATGGTGCGGCTGGGTCTTTGGGCATGGCCGCGGTTCATGTGGCCAGGCTGCTGGGCGCGCGCGTCATTGCCACCGCCAGCACCGAGGCCAAGCGTGCCGCGCTCTTGAACAATGGCGCTCACCATGCCTTGCCGGCCGATGCCCTAGCCCTGCCGTCAGCGGTGAAAGCCTTGTGCCCCCGCGGCGGTGTCGATGTGGTGTTTGACCCCGTGGGCGGCGATCTTTTCGACGCCTCTTTGCGTTGTGCCGCCTTGCATGCACGTTTGCTGGTGATTGGGTTCGCTGCGGGTCGCATCCCGCAAGTGCCCACCAATTTGGTGTTGGTGAAAAATTTGGCCATCCTGGGCTTCAATTATGGGCAGTACATCGGATGGGGCCTGACCGATGAGCGCGCGATCCACGAAGAAGACGTGCGCGAGGTTCTGTCGATCCTGACCGCGGCCATGGCCGCAACGGACATGCCCTTGCCAGTGACGCAACACTTCCCCGCGTCTCAATGGCTGCAGGCCATCGACACCATCATGAGCCGTCGCTCGGTGGGCAAAGTCATTCTGGACTTTGAGGACATCCCAACAAAAGGAGACACCACATGACATTGGCAATGACTTGGGATGAATGGGCGCAGCACGATGGTCTTGCTTTGGCGCATCGCGTGCGCCAAGGCGAGGTCACGCCCGCAGAGTTGGCCAAGCAGGTGGCGGCAGGCATTGAAAAAACCAATGGCGCTTTGAGTGCCGTGGTCGAGGTCTTTGACGATGTGGTGCAAGACCCGTTGAAAGACGGCATGAATCCCGAGGGTCCGTTCGCGGGCCTGCCCTACCTGATGAAAGATTTGGGCCCGACCCTCAAAGGGCGTTTGCAGGAAATGGGGTCTGCGCTGATGCAAGGCCACCGCGCCAGCGCGGACAGCTTTTTGACGGGAAAAATTCGGCAAGCCGGCTTGAACATCATGGGTCGCACCACCACGCCCGAGTTTGGCGTTTGCAGCTCGGCCGAAAACCCGGCCATGTATGTCACCCGCAACCCTTGGGACCTGAGCTACACCACCTGTGGTTCGTCGGCGGGCACAGCAGCAGCGGTGGCTGCAGGTGTCTTGCCTTTATCGCACGCCACCGATGGCGGCGGCTCGATTCGCATTCCGGCCGGTGTGAATGGCAACATCGGCTTGAAGCCCTCGCGCGGTGTGTTCTCCATTGCGCCGGCCGCCTCTGACCTGACCGGCCTGGTGTCCACTCAAGGCTGTCACAGCCGCACGGTGCGGGATACAGCGGCGTTTGTCGATCACTGCCGTGGCGGCGCACCGGGCGAGTTCATGCCTTACTGGTCTGCACCCGAGTCCTACAGCCAGCTGATTCAACGGGACCCGCAACCCTTGCGCATTGCCCTGTCGCATCAATGGGGCGACTACCGAGCAACGCCTCATTTTGTGGCCGAGCTGGAGCGCGTGGGGCGTTTCCTCGAAAGCTTAGGCCATCAGGTGGAATGGGCCTTGCCCGCGGTGGATTTTCGGGCTGCCTTTGCAGCACAAACCACTTGCTACATCAGCAATTTCGCGCAGACCATCACCAACCTGCTGGCCCCCTTGGGCTTGGCGCGTCCGCCGGCCGACAAGGTTGAGCCGATCAACATCAAAATTTGGGAAGAAGGCTTGCGCACCACTTATGCCGAGCGCGCCAAGATGCAAGCGGTTTTCAACACCACGTCGCGTGCTTTTGGGCAGTTCTTTGAAACCTGGGACATCATCCTCACGCCCATCACTGCTTTGCCCACGCCCAAGCTGGGCACGACCGCGTATTTGACAATCAGCGACAACCCCTCGGTGTACGACTGGTTCGAAAACCTATGGCAAAACTTTGCCTACACGCCGCTGTCCAATTTGTGTGGCATTCCAGGCATTTCTTTGCCCATGGCGACACAGGACAACGGCTTGCCTTTGGGCATTCACGCCCAAGCCCGGCAAGCCAACGATGGCCTGTTGTTGCAACTGGCCGCCCAGATCGAGCGTGCCTTGCAGGGGCGTTGGAACCTGGGCCAACGCCCTGGCGTGCACGTGAGCGCGGACCGCTGAGTCAGGCGCGCTCTTTGCGCAACCAGACTGCCGTGTCGTGGTAGGCGACACCGGCCGCTGGAAAGCCCGGGCTGGCATCGACCAAGGCATTGATGCCAATGCCTTCGATGAAGGCATCGTTGGGCCACTGGCTTTCCACCACGATGGTAGAGGGCAACATGCCCGCGAAGGGCTTGGCATGCAACAACACACTGCCAAGCACATTCCCCAGGCGCACCAGCTCACCCTCTTCGATGGACAGTGTGGCGCAGGCCTGCGGGTGAATCAGCGCTGTGGGGCGCTTTTGGCTGCGCACCGAGCTGGGTGTTTCGGTGAAGGTGGTGTTCAGGAAATGTCGGGCTGGCGCGGCAACAAGTTTGAAAGGGCAGGCCTCGGTGGGCTCGTCGATCACGGTCATGTGATCGGGCATGCGTGGCATGACCGCATGCCCGGAGCCAATCTTGGACCAATCGGGCGAAAAGTGAAAGCGTTTGTCAGCGTGGCCAAAACCGTTCAAGAAGTGCGCATCGTCAAAGGCTGGCGCGCAATCCAGCCATTTTTCTGCATGCAGGCGTTCGGCATCGGGCTTGTTCGAGGCTTGCAAGATTTGCTGAATCAGCGCTTCTTCTGCCATCCCAAAAGCGGGGTGTGACAGGCCCAGGCGCTGGGCCAACTGGCCAATGAAAACATGGTTGGAGCGTGCTTCGCTAATGGGGGCAATCAAGGCTTTGGAGGCTTGCAAAAACGTGTGGCCCGAGGCTTGGTAGAGGTCGTTGTGCTCTAAAAAGGTGGTGGCGGGCAGCACCAAGTCGGCGAGCTTGGCGGTGTCGGTCATGAATTGCTCATGCACACACACAAACACATCCTCGCGCAGCAAACCTTTGCGCACCGCCAGGCTGTCGGGGGCGACCACGGCGGGGTTGGTGCTTTGGATCAGCATGGCGGTGACGGGCGGGCCCCCTTGCAAATCCTCAGGGTTGCGTGCCAGTACCGCGCCGATGCGGCCCATGTCCAGTTGTCGGGCCAGGCGAGGCGTGGTGTCCAGGCCAAACAAGAACTGCGTATTCAGCGCATACAAGCCACCGTTGCTGTACAGCGCGCCCCCGCCCAGGGTTTGCCATGCGCCCGTCATCGCAGGCAGGCAAGTGACCGCGTGCATGGCAGCCGCGCCATTGCGCTGTCGCGTGAAGCCATAGCCTGCGCGCAAATAGCTTTTTTTCGTTTGACCGTAAAGCCGGGCAAAGCGAAGGATCTCGTCAACCGACAAGCCTGTGATGTCGGCCGCCCATGCGGGGGTGCGCGTTGCCAGGTGCGCTTCGACTTCGGGCGAAAAATCGGTGTGCTGTGCCAGGTAGTCGCGATCGACCCAGCCTTCCTTCAACAGCACGTGCATGACCGCACAAGCCAGCGCCGCGTCGGTGCCAGGCTTCAAGGCCAGGTGCAAGTCGGCTTTTTCTGCCGTGGCCGTGCGGTAGGGGTCGACCACGATCAAGGGCACCTTGCGGTCGCGGCGCGCGGCTTGCACCCAGTGCATGAAATTGATTTGCGTGTGAACCGGGTTGCCGCCCCAGATCACAATCAGATCAGAGTGCATCATCTCGCGCGGGTCGATGCCGGTTTTTTTGCCGACACCGGCCATCCAGCCCGCATCGGACAAGGCAATGCAAAAAGTTTCAATTTGCCGCGACCAACCGGCCTGATGGCCCAAGCGGCGAATGGCGCCGCGCTGAACCAGCCCCATGGTGCCAGCATAGTGATAGGGCCAGACGGTTTCGGGGCCGTGCTCTTCCATGGCGTGCTTGAATTTTTCGGCCAAAAAGTCCAGTGCCGTGTCCCACGACAGAGGCTCAAACTGACCACTGCCTTTGGGGCCGATGCGTCGCAGCGGTTGCGTCAAGCGGGCAGGGTGGTGCACCCGTTCGGCATAGCGGGCCACCTTGGCGCAAATCACGCCATCGGTGTAAGGTTGCGCGGCACCTCGCACGCGGCCCACGGTGCCATTGGCATGACGTTCCACTTCCAGCGCACAAACGCTGGGGCAGTCATGGGGGCAAACGCTGTGAAGGTGCTCAGAGGTCATGCGGGCCTTTCGCTGCGCCAGAGGACGCACGACAGAATGTACCTGAGTTGAGGCAGATGCTTGTCGCCTGAGGGGCTAACATGCGCGTTTTGTGCCTGTTGGATTTGCCATGCCGCTCCGTCCTTTTCAGCAAGTCGATGTGTTCACGCAGGTTGCCTTCAAGGGCAACCCTTTGGCCGTTGTGCTGGACGCGCAAGGCCTGAGCGATGCTGCAATGCAGCAGTTTGCGCAGTGGACGCAACTCAGCGAAACCACCTTTGTGCTGCCGCCCACGCCGCAAGGCTTGGCGGCAGGCGCGGATTACCGCGTGCGCATTTTCACGCCGGCCATGGAGTTGCCATTTGCTGGGCATCCCACCCTGGGAACCGCCGATGCCTGGTTGCGCAACGGTGGACAACCCCGCAAACCGGGTCGCTTGGTCCAGGAGTGTGGTGTGGGTTGGGTCACGCTGTCGCAGCAGTCGGGGCTCTGGGCTTTTGCGGCGCCTGCACTGCAACGACAGGCGCCGATGCCGCAGGAATTGCAGACCCTACTCGACGCTTTGGGCTTGCCCATGGAGGGTGTGTTGGCCGCCCAACATCTGGACAACGGGCCGCACTGGCTGGGCCTGCTGATCAACGATGTGCAGACCTTACGAACTTTGAACCCTGACCATGCTCGGCTGAAAGCGCTGGGTGTGAAAGTGGGCGTAGCGGCCAGGCAAGACGCCGCACGGCTGGAAGTCCGCGCCTTTGCGGCGCCGGCGGGCATTCAGGAAGACCCCGTCACCGGCAGCCTGAACGCGTCTTTGGCGCAATGGTTGATGGCCGAAGGCTGGATGCCGTCTTCCTACCAGGCCCACCAAGGCGCCGCTTTGGGCCGTGATGGGCGTGTGTTCTTGTCACGCGATGCACAAGACCAGGTGTGGGTGGGCGGCCATGTGGTGCCCTGCGTCCAGGGGACAGTCAACCTTTGAGCCGACGTCGCGCACAGCCGCTTGGGCCCTCAATCGCCCCGAATATTGCGGGATCGGATCAGGGCGCCGAAACGGTCACTGTCCAATTTGGCGCGTGCGCCGAAATCAGCGGCTGACATGGGCGCGGAGATGCCGCCAAGGGCTTGAATGCGTTCGCGCACGGCGGGCGTGCCCAAGGCCTTGTTGATTTCCTGGTTGAGTCGGGCCACCACGTCGGCCGGCGTGCCGGTCGGCGCATAAAAGCCAAACCAGCTGTCGGCGTCAAAGCCTTTCAAGCCGGCTTCGTCCAGCGTGGGGACATCGGGAAACAAAGGCGAACGTTTGGGGCTGCCCACGGCCAGCATGCGCAATTTGCCGTTGCGCACTTGCTGCAAGCCAATGCCGGGATCGAACATGAAGTCGAGCTGGTGCCCCAACAAATCTTGCATCGCAGGTGCCGCCCCGCGGTAGGGCACGTGGACCGCAAAAGTGTCGGTTTGGGCCTTCATCATTTCGGCGGCCAAATGGGGCGAACTGCCGTTGCCAGGTGAGCCAAAGCTCAGTTTGCCGGGGTTGGCTTTCAGGTAAGCCAAAAATTCTTGGATGTTCTTCACGGGGACCGATGGGTGAACTTCCAAGAACACCAGCACACGGGCCGCCGCGGCCACGGGCACCAGATCGCGCACCGGGTCAAACGGCATCTTGGCGTAGAGGTGCGGGTTGATGGAGACCATGCCCCCTGAGGACATCAGCAGGGTGTAGCCATCGGCAGGGCTTTTGGCGACCACCTCGCCGCCAATGTTGCCATTGGCGCCGGCACGGTTTTCAATCACCACGGGCTGGCCCAGCGCTTCGCTCAAGGGCTGGCCAATGGCACGCGCCAGTTGGTCGGCGGCGCCGCCCGGCGGGAAATTCACCACGACACGCAGCGGCTTGGACGGCCAGGCGGACGGGGTTTGTGCCAGCGCTGTGCCCGTCCAGCAGGACAACAAAGCCAGGGCGAGCCCGGCAGCACGGCGTGTCAAATGGGATGAGTGTTTCATGGCGTCTCCTTTGGTGCGCATCTTATCGTTTTGTCGGCGGGCCAGGCCATCGGTGCGGTGCGCAACGATGTCCTGGCTGGGACGCAAACTCTGGAAAACCGCAATAGCCAGCGGGGAGGCTGCCTGCTAAGGTGGGGTTTTGTACTTATGTGGAGACATCATCATGCGAGCATGGCACCGTTGTGGTTTGGCGTTGGTTCTGTCACTGAGTGGCTTGTGGGGCGCTGCCCAGGCCCAAAATTTGTCGATCGCCACGGGCGGTACCGGTGGGGTTTACTACCCCATGGGCGGTGGCTTGGCGGCCGTGTTGTCCAAGAACGTGCCGGGCATGCAAGCCACGGCCGAAGTCACTGGCGGGTCGGTGGACAATCTGAAATTGGTGGGCAGTGGCAAGCCTTACATCGGTTTCACCATGACCGATGCCGCGCAAGATGCTTACCAAGGGGTGGAGAAATTCAAGGGCAACAAAGTGCCCTTGCGCACCCTGATGGTTCTGTATCCCAACCGCATGCATGTGGTGAGCGTGGAGGGCAAGGGCATCAGCCGCATGGCCGATTTGAAGGGCAAGCGCGTGTCCACCGGTTCGCCTGGCAGTGCCACCGAGGTCATGGCCTTTCGCTTGATTGAAGCGGCCGGCCTGGACAAAGACAAGGACCTGAAGCGCGAGCGTCTGGGTGCAGCCGAGTCGGTCAACGCCATCAAAGACGGCAAGATCGATGCGTTCTTCTGGGTGGGTGGCTTGCCCACCGCGGCCGTCACCGACTTGGCCAACACCCCTGGCACCAAAATCAAGATGGTGGACCACGCCGAGGCCGTGGCTGCCATGAACAAGAAATACGGCAACCTTTATGTGGAGGACGTGATCTCCAAGAGTGTCTACAAGGGCATGGACACCGACAACCACCAAGCCACGGTCATGAACATTTTGGTGGCGCATGAAAGCATGGACGAGAAGACGGCTTACAACATCGTGAAAACCGCTTTTGAGCGCCGCGACGATTTGATCGCCTCGCACAAAGAAGCCACCAACTTCAAGCTTGAAAACCAAAAGCAGTCGGCCACACCCATTCCCTACCACCCGGGCGCTGCGCGCTTCTTTGCTGAAAAAGGCGTGAAGCTGAACTGACCATGACCACTGCCACCGCCAATGCCGAAAAAGGTCAAGACACGGTCGTGATCAGCGAAGACTCGCTGGCCAAGGCCGAGTCGTACATCGAAGCCGAAGAGGGCGCTGCGAACAAATTTCGTGGCGCTCTGGCGGTGCTGGTCACGCTGCTGGCGGTGGGCATGTCGGTGTTCCATCTCTATACCGCCTATGCCATCGTGCCCACGCAAGTCTTGCGACCGCTGCATGTGGGCATGGTGCTGTTTTTGTGTTTTCTGATGTTCCCGGTGAGTGCGCGCTACCGGCACCGCATCATGGTGTGGGACTGGGTGGCGGCACTGTTGTCGGTGGCCGTGGTCTGGTACCTGATTCAAGGCGGCGATGACTTCACCGATCGCAACACGATGCCGGAAACCTGGGATATTTTCTTTGGCGTCTGCCTCATTGTGCTGATCATGGAAGCCATGCGGCGCACCAACGGCTGGATCATGCCGGTGATCACCCTGGCCTTCATGGCGTACGCCATGCTGGGGCCCTGGTTGCCAGCCCCCTGGACGCACAAAGGTTATGAATTAGGGCGCCTGGTGGGCGTGCTGTACATGACCTTGGAGGGTATTTACGGCGTGGCCGTGGACGTGTCGGCTTCCCTGATCATATTGTTCACCATCTTTGGCGCCTTCTTGCAGTACTCGGGCGCAGGCAAGTTCTACATTGATTTTTCTTTTTCTGCCATGGGCGGCAAGCCCACGGGTGCCGGCCGCACCGTGGTGTTGGCTTCGTTTTTGTTGGGCGGCCCATCGGGTTCCGGCGTGGCGACCACGGTGACGCTGGGCGCCGTGGCCTATCCCATGTTGGCCAAGGTGGGCTATGAAAAGAACGCCGCCGGCGGCCTGCTGTCTGCGGGCGGCCTGGGGGCCATCATCTCGCCCCCGGTGTTGGGGGCGGCGGCTTTCTTGATTGCCGAGTTCTTGAAAATTTCTTACCTCGATGTGCTGGTGATGGCCATCATTCCGACGGGCCTGTTTTATCTGGCCTTGTTCCTGATGGTGGAGATCGATGCGCGCAAATACGGCATGAAAGAGGGCGCGATCGAGCCGGTGGACACGCTGTGGAACTTGACGCGCCGCTACTGGTTCCACTTCCTGTCCTTGGTGTCCATTGTGGTGTTCATGATGATGGGCTTCTCACCGGTGTTGTCGGTGTTTTGGGCCACCATCGTGTCGCTGTTCACCAGCTTCTTGCGCTCCGACACCAGCTTGCTGCCCTACAACCTCTTGGGCACAGGCGATGGCACACCCTGGCTGCAACGCTTGTGGCGTGCACCCTTGGTGAAGGCCATGGAGGCCGGGTCGGTGGGCGTGCTGAATGTGGCCGCCACCTGCGCCGGGGCCGGCATCATTGTGGGCGTGGTGACGCTGACGGGCTTGGGCCTGAAATTCAGCACCATCGTCATTGACTATGCCGATGGCTCTTTGTTGTTGACCGCGATTTTCACCGCCTTGGTGGTGTGGATTGTGGGGCTGGCCGTGCCTGTGACGGCCTCCTACATCATCTGCGCGGTGATTGCTGCGCCGGCACTGACCAAGCTCGGCGTGCCCGACTTTGCCGCGCACATGTTCATCTTTTATTACGCCGTGTTGTCCGAGGTGTCACCCCCCACAGCCTTGTCGCCCTTTGCGGCTGCGGCCATCACGGGTGGAGACCCGTACAAGACCACGCTGCAATGCTGGAAGTACACCGTGCCCGCCTTCTTGTTGCCCTTCATGTTTGTGCTGGACCCCAGTGGCCAGGGCCTGTTGCTGATGGGTTCGAGCAAGGCCTTGGCGGCGGCAGATCCTTGGGCCATTGCACAGGTTACCTTCACCGCTGCGGTGGGCATCGCTGCCATCGCCATCGGTTTTCAGGGGTGGGCTTGGGTGAAAACCACGCTGATAGAGCGCTGGATGTTCACGGTGGCAGGCTTTGCGCTGGTCTACCCCTCCTGGGTGGCCGATGTGCTTGGCTTTGGCCTGGTGGTGGTGGCGCTGGGGTCGCAATGGCTGCGACGCAAGGCGCTCAGCGCTTGACGCGCCCCCACAGTTAGCGCATTTCTAAGCTCAGGGTTCCGGTACAGCTGCTGCCGCGCGCTTGGCAAATTCGGCACGCAGTGCTTTCAGCTTTTCGCGCGGGTCTTCTTTCACGGTGGCTTGGTCGAGCGCCATTTCGGCAATGAAGCGGCTGGGCTTCACGCTCACCATCTCACGCCCTTTTTTGCGCTTTTTGCTCCAGCTGACCGACAGCGTGCTTTGAGCGCGGGTGATGCCCACATACATGAGCCGGCGTTCTTCTTCCAGGCGCGAGGCCAGGCTTTCCGATGTGTGCTCGCTGCCGGCATCGTCGTCCATGCGAAATGGCAGCATGCCCTCGGTCACGCCGACCAGCATCACATGGGGCCACTCCAAGCCTTTGGATGCATGCAAGGTCGAGAGCGTGACCACGTTCTGGTCTTTCTCGCGCTCATTCAGGGTGGAGAGCAGCGAGATGGTTTGCACCACCTCCAGCAAGGACTTGGTTTCGCGCGCAATCGTGACGCCTGCCGCATCGTCGATCTGGCCGCCGCAGCGTTGCGCCATCCATTCGCAAAAATCCATCACATTCGTCCAGCGACTGGCAGCGATTTTCTCGCTGTCTTCGCTGTCATACAGGTGCTTTTCGTAGTCGATGTCCTTGAGCCAGTCCATCAAAAAGCGGTGGGCATCTTCCGCGCCGGTGGTATGCCGTGCGCGAAATTCCAGGTCGTTGATGCTGCGGCCAAATTCATGCAGACCCGCCACTGCGCGCGAGGACAACACCGAGCCCAAGCTGTTGCTGAACAGGGCTTCAAACAGGCTGAGCTTGTATTGGCTGGCAAATACGCCCAGGCTTTGCAAGGTTTGGTGGCCGATGCCACGCTTGGGCGTGGTGACTGCGCGAAGAAAGGCCGGGTCGTCGTCGTTGTTCACGATCAGTCGCAGCCAGGCACACAGGTCACGGACCTCGGCACGGTCGAAAAAGCTTTGTCCCCCAGAAACCTTGTAGGGAATTTGCGCTTTGCGCAAAGCTTGCTCGAGCACGCGCGCTTGGTGGTTGGCGCGGTACAGCACGGCGAAGTCTTTCCACTCTTTGAAGCTGGCGCCACTTTGTGACACCGTGTCGCCCGCGCGCAGAGATTGAATGCGCGCGACCACCCGCTCGGCCTCATGCTCTTCGTTGTCGGCGTCGACCACGCGCACAGGCTCGCCTTCACCGAGCTCTGAAAACAAGGTTTTCGGGAACAGCTTGGGGTTGAGCTGGATGACGTTGTTGGCGGCGCGCAAGATGGCGCTGGTGGAGCGGTAGTTTTGCTCGAGCTTGATCACGCGCAGCGGCGGAAAATCCTGCGGCAAGCGGCGCAGGTTGTCCAATGTGGCGCCACGCCAGCCGTAAATGGACTGGTCGTCGTCACCCACAGCCGTGAAGCGCGCATCGCTGCGTTCGGGGTGGCCGATCAACAGCTTCAGCAACTCATACTGGGTGGCGTTGGTGTCTTGGTATTCATCGACCAGCACATGGCCCATTTGCTGCTGCCAACGGGCACGGACTTCGGGGTGTTGTTGCAGCAATTTCAACGGCAGCCGAATCAGGTCATCGAAGTCCACGCTTTGGTAGGCGGTCAGGCGCTCTTCGTAACGCGACATGATGCGTGCGAGCACCCGCTCGTTGTCATCTTGGGCCAGAGCTTCAGCCTGGCTGGCGTCCAGCCCCATGTTTTTCCATTTGCTGATGGTCCATTGCCATTGGCGTGCTGTGGCGGCATCGGTGCTGCCCCCAGCGTCTTTCAACAGGCTCACGACATCGTCGCTGTCCAGGATGCTGAACTCGGGCTTGAGCCCCAAGGCCTGGCCGTCTTGTCGCAGCATGCGCACGCCCAAGGCGTGGAAGGTGCAGATCAGCACCTTTTGTGCCGGCGCGCCAATCAAGCCTTTGGCGCGCTCGCGCATTTCTGCAGCGGCCTTGTTGGTGAAGGTGATGGCAGCGATGCGCTCAGGGGCCAGGCCCGCCTGGATCAGGCGCGCAATTTTGTGGGTGATGACCCGTGTTTTGCCCGAACCCGCCCCGGCAAGCACCAAGCAGGGCCCTTGCATGAAATTGACAGCTTCTTGTTGCGCGAGATTCAGACCAGATGACATGCAAAGGACACAGACAGGCAAAGCCAGTGATCATAGCGGGCAGAATAGCGTCCATGACTGAGATTCTGGGGGTCACCTTCCCATTTTTTGCCCTGGTGTTGGCCGGCTATGTGGCGGCCTACCGGCGGATGCTGCCCATCGAGGCCATCCCGGGCTTGAACAGCTTTGTGTTGTTCTTTGCTTTGCCCTGCTTGCTGTACCGCTTTGGTGCCAAAACACCGATTGCGCAGTTGCTCGACGGCAGCTTGTTTTTCACTTACTTGCTGTGCGCGGCCTTGCTGGTGGCGTTCACCGTGGCCATCAGCTTGAACCGACGGATTCGCTGGAACGATGCTTCCTTCGGGGCGCTGGTGGCCGCTTTTCCGAACACGGGCTTCATGGGCGTGCCCTTGCTGGTGGCTTTGTTGGGGCCACAGTCTGCGGGGCCCGCGATCGTGACCATTTTGGTGGACTTGTTCTTCACGTGCTCTTTGTGCATTGCACTGTCGCGCATGGATGGCGCAGGCGCCCAAGGCGCCAGTCAGGCGGCACGCAAGGCGCTCCAAGGCGTCTTGGCCAACCCCATGCCCTGGGCGATTGGCTTGGGGGCCTTGACCTCGGCCACGCAATGGCGCTGGCCGGCACCGGTTGAGCAAACCCTGGGCTTGTTGGCGGACGCGGCCTCCCCAGTGGCTTTGTTCACGATTGGCGCGGTGCTGGCGCGTTCCACCTTGCAAGCGCGTGAAAGCCATGCCGCGGCCATTCCGGCGCGCGATTATTGGCCGGTGGCTTTGATCAAACTGATCGTGCACCCCTTGCTGGTGTTGCTGGTGGCGACGGCGGCCATGCGCCTGGGGCTGCCGCTGGACCCCTTTGGCGTGAAGGTGATGGTGTTGGTGGCGGCCTTGCCCAGTGCCAGCAATGTGTCCATGCTGTCTGAGCGCTTTGGCGCCAACACGGGGCGCATCGCCCGCATCATTCTGGTGTCCACAGCCTTGGCATTTTTGAGCTTCTCGGCATTTGTCGCCCTGCTCAGCGACTGAGCCGGTTCAAATGCTCAGCGGGTCAACGTCAATGGCCCAGCGGATGACTTGCCGGTGGGTTGTGCGAAGGGCATGCAAAGGCGCATGCCAGCGTGCCAAGAAGGCCTGCAGCACGGGCCGTGAAGGACATTCCACCAGCATTTGGGCGCGCTCGACGTTGGCGACGCGTTGCAGGCTCATGGGCACCGCAGGGTACAAGCTCAGCGGCGCACTCTCCAGTGGAAACCCCTCTGTTTGCAACGCCTGCAGAATCTCTTCCCCGGCTTCGCGCACCGCGTTGAGGTAGGCCTGTGCCGCTTCTTGCGTTCTGGCTTCGGCGCGAACCAGGGCTTGTGCGCTGAAGGGCGGCATGCCCGCTTGCTGGCGCTCTTGCAGTTGCTGCTCGGCAAAGCGCACATAGTCATGTTGTTTCAAGGCGTCGAACAGCGGGTGTGTGGGGTGAAAGGTCTGCACCCACATTTCGCAAGCTTGCGCCAGGCTCATGCGGGCATCGCGCCCCGCACGGCCGGCGGCTTGCATCAGCAGGGAGAAAAGGCGTTCGGGGGCACGGAAGTCGCTGGAGAACAGCGCGCCATCGGGGTCGAGTGCCGCCACCAGGGTGACGCGGCGAAAGTCGTGCCCTTTGGCAATCATTTGGGTGCCGATCAGCACATCGACTTCACCCGAGTGCACCTGCGCGAGTTGTTGCTCCAACGCGCCCTTGAGCCGGGTGCTGTCCGCATCGATGCGCGCAATGCGCAGGCTGGCGCCATCGGCCCGCACGCTGTCGCCCAACAGTTGCGCCAATTGCTCTTCCAGTTGCTCTGTACCGCGGCCGAACATGCCCAGATCGGTGTTGCCACACTCGGGGCATTGGCGCGGTACGCGTTGTGTGAAGCCGCAGTGGTGACAGCGCAAAGTGCGGTCCAATTTGTGAAAAACCCGAAAAGCGCTGCAATGGCTGCAGGCGCTTTTCCAGCCGCAGTCTGCACAGTGCAGCACCGGGGCATAGCCGCGCCGGTTCAAGAGGATCAAGACTTGCTCTTGGCGCGCCACGCGCTCGCGGATGGCTTGCAACAGGGGCGCAGAAAAAATGGTTTTGCGCGGTTGGTGGTTCATGTCCACCCGGCGCACCAGCGGCAAGCTGCCCTGGCCGATGCGCGAGGGCATGCTGAGCCGAATGTAGCGGCCTCCGCGGTCAGTGTCGGTGGCGGGGCGGCTTTGGTGCCAACTCTCCAACGAGGGCGTGGCCGAACCCAGGATCACCTGGGCTTGCTCCAAACGCCCACGGTAAACCGCCAAATCGCGCGCTGAATAACGTGCGCCCTCTTGTTGCTTGTAGCTGGGATCATGTTCCTCGTCGACCACGATCAAACGCAGTTTGGGCAGGGAGGCAAAGATGGCCATGCGCGTTCCCAGCACAATGCGCGCGCGCCCTGTGTGCGCCAGCAACCAACTGCGCAGCCTTTGCGCCGGCGTCATGCCGCTGTGCATCGACACAATGGCCTCGTCGCCCCAGTGCTGAAAACGCTCCCGCACACGCGCTTCCAATTGCGGCGTCAGATTGATTTCCGGCACCATCAACAGGGCTTGGGCTTCGGGGTCTTGGCTCAGCAACGCTTCCACGCGGCGCAGGTACACCTCGGTCTTGCCACTGCCGGTGTTGCCGAACAACAAAAAAGGCCCGATGCGCTCGGCCATGTCGTCCAGCGCCTGCTGTTGTTCAGGGGTCAAGGCCACCAGCGTCGGCTTTTCCGCGGTGGGACTGGACTTGTCAGCACTTGCGCCGTGATGTTTTTTCAGCCGCCGTGCCATCTGTTCGCCCGTCAACTCTCTGAGCTGGGGGGGCAGTGCCGCCAACGCCACTTCTCCCGAAGACCGCTGGTAATACTGCGCGGAAAACTGGACCAGCTGTCGCCAGGCTGCGCTCAGCGGTGCCACGCCATCCAGTGGCGCGGCGATGCTGCGCAGGCGAACGCTGGGATCCAGCGCTGGCGTCTCGTCCAAAGCATCCCAGACAATCCCCAGCATTTCTCGCTGCCCAAGTGGCACCCGCACCAGCGTGCCGGGAGGGTATGCGTTATCGCTCTCGTAGCTGAGCGCTCCCCCGAGGTTGCTGTGTGCGGGGGTTTGAACCAGCACGGGTAGTTGAAGCGTCATGTCAAGTAGGTGGTTACAGCGGGGTTCTGACCGAAGAGTGAGAAAAGCCCCTTAAGTCATTGATTTTTCTTGTCTTTTGATTCAGTCCAGAGAATCTGTGGATAACTTTGTTGATAGCTTTGCAGGATGCCCGCCAAAGCCTTGAAAATCAAGGCTTTGCCTAGAATGCCTGAAAAAATCGCAGGGCAACAAACCTATCAAAATCAATGACTTACGGAGCTCGAATATTTTTTTCACAAAATTACAACGCGTGGTTTGAAGGTGCAAGCCTGACCGAAATTTTGTGTATAAGTCAAGCCTTCTTTAGCACTTTTTGTGCATCTTGACAGCCCGCTCAGGCGGGGTTGCGCAATTTTCGCGAATGGCTGTGCACCGCCTCCACCAGGGCTGTGACATGCTCTGGCGGGGTGAACTGGCTGATGCCATGGCCCAGGTTGAAGATCTGGGTGGGTCCCTTTGTGTTCGGATCGGTGTGGGGCGTGCCAAAGCTGTCGAGCACGGCGCGCGCCTCGGCGGCGATTTGCTCGGGGTTGGCGAACAGCACATTGGGGTCCAGGTTGCCCTGCAAGGCCTTGCCCGGCCCGCCCACGCTGCCGCCCACTTGCGCGCGCGCCTTGCCCAGGTTGACCGTCCAGTCCAGGCCCAGCACCTCGCAGTCGAGTTGCCCCATCTCTTGCAGCCACAGCCCGCCGCCTTTGGTGAAGACGATGCGCGGAATGTCCACGCCCTCGTGCGAGCGCTTGAGCTGCGAGAGCACGCGCGCGGTGTAGGCCAGGCTGAAGGTCTGGAAGGCGCCATCGGCGAGCACGCCGCCCCAGCTGTCAAAAACCATGACCGCCTGCGCCCCGGCATCGATCTGGGCGTTGAGGTAGGTGGCCACCGAGTCGGCATTGACCGCCAGCAGGCGGTGCATCAGGTCGGGGCGGCTGTACATCAGCTGCTTGTCCTGGCGGTAGTCGTCCGAGCCGCCGCCCTCGACCATGTAGCAGGCCAGGGTCCAGGGGCTGCCGGAGAAGCCAATCAGGGGCACGCGCCCGTTCAGGGCTTTGCGAATCGAGGTGACGGCATCGAACACATAGCGCAGCTTGTTCATGTCGGGCACCTGCAGCGCGGCCACGGCGGCCTCATCGCGGACCACCTTCTCAAAGCGCGGGCCCTCGCCCTGGGCGAAGCTCAGGCCCAGGCCCATGGCGTCGGGCACGGTGAGGATGTCGCTGAAGAGAATGGCGGCATCCAGGGGATAGCGCTCCAGGGGTTGCAGGGTGACTTCGGTGGCGTAGTCGACCTGGGTGGCCAGGCCCATGAAGCTGCCGGCCTTGGCGCGGGTGGCGCGGTACTCGGGCAAATAACGCCCGGCTTGGCGCATCAGCCAGAGGGGGGTGTGGTCGGTGGCCTGGCGCCAGCAGGCCTTGAGAAAGCTGTCGTTTTGGAGTGC
>JACCDS010744896.1_pt1 | contig 28660 bp, 22 predicted proteins | sample 7446441 | NCBI WGS metagenome assembly JACCDS01 (sample SAMN15323445, study PRJNA562643) | freshwater metagenome | isolation source: river surface water | place: USA:Blue River Watershed | collected 2017-08-17 | reverse complement strand
TCGAGGAACTGTGGACGCTGTGCGGCAAGAAGATGTCTGACGACATCGATCTTCGCCCGATGGATCCCTTCTACCGCGTGCGCTTCGACGATGGCACCTGGTTCGATTACCGCGGTGACGAGGCGCAGATGATCGCGGAAGTGGCGCGCTTCAGTCCGGGTGATGTCGCCGGCTACCGCCGCTTTCTGGCCGACGCCGAGCATTGCTACCGTCTGGGCTTCCTTGGCCTCAGCGATAAAGCTTTCGACAGCATCGCCGACCTGCTGGCCGCGCTGCCGGCAATGGTCCGCATGCGCGCCTGGAAGACGCTCTACAGTCTGGCCGCCAAGCACCTCAAAGACCCCAAGCTGCGCGTGGTCATGAGCCTCCATCCGCTGCTGATCGGTGGCAATCCGTTCTCGGTGACGCAGGTCTACAGCCTCATCACAGCGCTGGAGAAACGTCACGGCGTGCACTGGGCCATGGGCGGTACCGGGTCCCTGGTCAAGGGGCTTGTGGGCCTTCTCAAAGGTCGGGGCGGCACGCTCATCTGCAATGCCGAGGTCGCCGAGATCACGGTGGACAAGGGCCGCGCCACCGGCGTACGTCTGGCCAGCGGTCAGCTTCTGCAGGCGGATATCGTCGTCAGCAACGCCGACACCGCCTGGACCTACCGGCACCTGATCAAGCCCGAGCATCGCCGTCACTGGACGGATCGCCGCGTCGAGGGCGGGCGCTACTCGATGAGCCTGTTCGTCTGGTACTTCGGCACCCGGCGGCAGTTTCCTGACGTGCCCCACCACATGATGGTCCTCGGTCCGCGTTACAAGGGCCTGCTTACCGACATCTTCAAGCGCCATCACTTGGCCGAGGACTTCAGCCTCTACCTGCACCGCCCGACCGCGACCGACGCGTCGATGGCGCCGCCAGGCTGTGACACCTTCTATGCGCTCTCCCCGGTGCCTCACCTCGACAGCGGTACCGACTGGAAGGCGTTTGCCGAGACCTATCGTCAAGCCGTCGCCAAGCACCTGGATGCCACCGTGCTGCCTGGTTTCGAGAAGGATGTGGTCACCTCTTTCGTCACCACGCCGCTGGATTTCCGCGAACGCCTGCTGTCGTTCAAGGGTGCTGCTTTTGGTCTCGAGCCGGTCCTGACGCAAAGCGCCTGGTTCCGTCCGCACAACCGCAGCGAGGACATCCGTGGTCTCTACATGGTCGGCGCCAGCACCCATCCGGGCGCGGGCATGCCTGGTGTGCTCGCCTCGGCCAAGGCGCTTGAATCCGTGCTGCCGGAGCCGGCGGCGATACTGGAGGGCCGTGCATGAGGCGTGAGGATCTGCCCGCAGCAACGCTGCACTATGCCGAGGACGCCACCTGCACCGAGATGCTGCGTGGCGGTTCGAAATCCTTCTTCGCCGCTTCACGCCTGCTGGCGCCCGTCTACCGCGAGCCAGCAACGGCCCTGTACGCCTTCTGCCGGGTGGCAGACGATGCCATCGATTTCGCCGAAGACCCGCACGAGGCACTGGGCAGTCTTTGCCGCCGGCTCGATGCCATCTATGGTGGCGAGCCGTTCCCGGCCGTGGCGGATCAGGCCTTCGCACCCGTAGTGGCGCGCTATGGCATCCCGCGGCTGCTGCCGCAGGCGCTGCTTGAGGGCTTTGCCTGGGATGCCATGGGCAGGCGTTACGAGACGCTTGACGAGTTGCTCGACTACGCAGCCCGCGTGGCTGGCACCGTGGGCGCCATGATGGCCCTGATCATGGGCGCCCGCGCGCCGCAGACACTGGCGCGGGCCTGCGAACTCGGCCTCGCCATGCAGCTCACAAACATCGCCCGCGACGTCGGCGAGGACGCGCGCAATGGCCGCGTCTATCTGCCGCTGCAATGGCTGCGCGAGGCGGGTGTCGACCTCGACGCATGGCTGGCCGATCCACAACCCCTGCCTGCCGTTCGTGCCGTCACCGCGCGATTGCTTGAGGAAGCCGACCGCCACTATGAGCGCGCCCAGTCCGGCATCGCCGACCTGCCGCGCAACTGTCGCCCTGCGATGATGGCGGCGCGCCTGGTCTACGCTGAGATCGGCCGCGAGGTAGAGCGACGTGGATGCGACTCAGTGAGTGGCCGGGCAGTAGTGTCGGGTCATCGCAAGTTCGCGCTGCTGCTGCGTGCCAGCGTGGCCGGCGCAATGGCTACGCGTGCTGCCAAGCCATTGCCGGTACCGCCTTCGGTACGTTTCCTTGTCGAGTCGGTCAATGACAACCGGCCGCAACTTACCCCGCCGCAGTCGTTCGTCGAGCGTACCGTGGGCATCGTGCAGATGTTCGAGCGGGTTGCCGTGCGCGACCGCCAGCAGAGGTCGATGGCGCTGCGTTGACGCTTAACGCACGCGAGGCATCCGCCACGGCAACATCAGTCGCGTGCTGAGCCGTTCCAACTTTTCGACGTCGAGACTCTCGTGGAAGGTGAGCGCACGCTCGCCGGCCAGCGTCGCCTCAAGCACCGCCCGCTGGTAGAAGGGCGTGTCCTCGAGTGTGTCGACCAGGCGCGGCGTCGTCGCGCTGCGCATGTGTCGCGGTACGCGCCAGAAGGTGCGAGCCAAAGTGTGGCGCGGGTCGGCCTCGAAGTCGCTGACGGAGCCGTCGATGCCAAAGCGCAAGGCCAGCAGGCGGTCTTCGCCATTCTTTTGGCGCACGTCGTAGATCACTGCGCTGCTGCCATCGGCGAGGATCGAGCGTGACCAGTCCCAGCTCGAGAAGGGCTTCTCGACAGGCTCGCTCCCCTCGTTGGAATCGAAGTAGCCGGCACCCTGCCAACGCAGGTCCGGGTGGCTCAGGGCCACCTCGACCCGGGCCGAGGGCGCAAGCGGGCCCCAGTGATGGCGGCCGCCGTCATCGAGCGCCCAGGTGCGGGCCGACAGCAATCGGGGGTGGACGCGGATGGTCCCGCGTACCCGGCGTGGCAGCGGGTTGGACCACTCGTCCACCTCGATGGTGAGTGAATCGCCGTCCCAGTGCACATGGCTCGGCCCGACAGCAAAGTGATCCGTGCCTCTGGACACGCTGGCCCGTGAACGTTCGGTCATGGTCCAGCGACGTACACCCGGGCCGTAGAGACAGACGTTGATGCAGCAGTGATTCTCGGGGTCGCCGCGGCCGCGCTTTTGCGCCCAGTGGTAGTACGACGAGAAGACGCTGCCGACGAAAGCGATGATGCTGAGGCCGTATTGCCCGCAGTCGCTCAGGGCATCGACATACCACCAGAGATATGCACCTTCGCCGACCGGTTGGTCGAACCGAGGTGAGCCATCAGGGTTGCGGCCGCCAATCGGCCTGACAGGGTCGCCATGGGAACCCCGGGCCCCGGATGGGCGCTGCCCCCCGCCAGGTAAAGCCCCGGTATCCGAGTCCAGGATGCGGGCCGCCGGAACGAGGCCATCCAGCTGTGGCAGGCCTCCCCATAGAGGGCTCCTCCGGTCGCCGGGAACAGCGCCTCGAACCCCTGCGGCCCCGTCAGCACCGACCGCGACGGGGCGCATTCCAGTTCCAGCCCACAGCGGCGCATCAGTTCCAGTGCGTTGGCGTGACATTGTTCGATCTCCTCGGGGTCCAGGTCACGCAGGTCCCCGATGGCGGGGGCGTTGACCAGTGCCAGCAGGCGTTCGCCTTCAGGCATGGGGGCATCATCGTCGTGCCGGTCCTGCGCACACAGATAGACGGTGGCTTTGTCGGGAAGTCGGCCGTGGCCGAAGATGTCCCGGAATTCGCTGCGGTAGTCGTCGTCAAAGAACACGTTGTGGTGCACCAGCGGGAAACCGGCCGTCCTGGCGTGCATGCACCATGTCATGGCCGACAGTGATCGTTCTTGCGGCCTGATCGGTTCGACGGCGGGTTGCACCTCTTCGCCAAGCAGACCGCGCGCCAGTGCCTGGCTGTCGCCATTGAAGACCACCGAGTCAGCCGGCAGCGTCTCGCCGCTAGCCAGGCGCACGCCGCAGACACGGCCCTGGCGCACCTCGATACGCTCCACCTGCGCCCCGGTGCGGATGGTCGCGCCGTTGCGCTCGGCCAAGCGCGCCAAGGCACGTCCGACCTCGACCATCCCGCCACGCACCGTCCAAACGCCCTGCGTCTCGACGTGCGCCACCAGCATCAGGGTCGCCGGCGCATCGAATGGCGAGGAGCCGCAGTAGGTCGCGTAGCGCCCGAACAACTGTTGCAGGCGCGGGTCGCGGAAGTGCTTCGCCAGCGAGCTCCAGAGGTCGCTGAACAGTCCGAGCCCGAGCAGCGCTTTCGAGCCACGCCAGCCGAGGTCAAGCATCATCCCGGGGAGCGTCGGTCGCTGCGAACGGATATACGGACCTTCGAGTGCTGCGTAGACCTCGCGGGTCTGCGCGCAGAACGCCAGATAGCGTCGCGCCTCTGCCGCACCCGCAAAGGTACCGATGGCATCGGCAGAACGCTGCGGGTCAGCGTAGAGGTCCAGTCTCCCGCCGCCACCCCATGCATGCCGTGCCAGAACCTCCATGGGTTGGAGCGAGAGCTCATCCTCGAGGCGTATGCCCGACTCGCCGAACAGACCCTCGAACACCCAGCGCATGGTGAACACGGTGGGGCCGGCGTCCACCGGATGCCCCCCAGCAGAAACCTGACGCAACTTTCCGCCAACGGCGTGTGCGCGTTCGAGCAGCGTCACGTCAAGACCCTGGCGAGCCAGATCCGCCGCAGCCGCCAGACCGCCAACGCCACCACCCACCACCACCACCCGATGATCGGCGTCGTTACGTCTCATCCGTAGACCCGGCCCTTGTAGGTTCCGTGCATGTCTACCGGCACAAAGCGCGCGAACATCGATTCGGAGAAGAAACCGTGCTTTTGGGCCGCCTTGATGGCCTCCAGGTGTGCACCTCGCCGGGCGTAGCGGTCCATGTCGTCGACGCCGGACCAGACACTGAATGTGGCTTGCCGCAACAGCGGCGCTTCGCCGAGCCCGGCTGCCAGCAGGCAGCCCTCCGCGTGTTCCAGGTCGGCTTGGGCGGGCGGTGCCTTGCGCCAGAACGCCGCGGCCTGGGCCGGCTTGATCGAGGCACGGGTCAGCGCGGCGATCGGCCCTCGGTCGGGCGTGGCCGTGACCGTTGGCAGGCTGAGCCCAGACCATGCGCCCTTGCACGAGTAAGTGTGCAGGCGGACGCTGAAGAACTCGCGTGCATGTCCACGGTAGCGCTCCACCAGGGGGTTGCTGGCCAGAAAATCCCGCGCGGTGTTGTCGTCATCGAAGACACAGAACAGCCCCTGCCGGGTCGGGCTCGGCCGCAGGCCGAAGCCGCCATCGTGGCCGCTTCCCAGAACCTTGTACGTGCGCAGCCCGGCAATGGACCCGGTGCCGAAGCCGCCCATGACGAATCGCGAGTAGCCCCAGACTCGAGACCCCTCGGCGATGTCAACGAGAATCAGCGTGGCGACCGGCTGGTCGGGCAGGGCGGTCTCGAGCGTCGCTGCGCCTTCGCCCGCAGGTCCGCTCATGGTGGTCAGCGGTCCGCGCGTTCACCCAGGTCGCCGAGTCCGTACTGACGCAGCTTCACGTACAGGCTCTGGCGCGACAGGCCGAGCATCTCGGCAGCGCTGGCGCGGTTGTCGCGGGTGAGGTCAAGGGCGGCCTCGATGCAAAGTTTTTCAATCAGCTCGGCGGTCTCGCCGACGATGTCCTTGAGCGGCACGCGGCCGACCAGCTCGGTCAGCTGGCTCGCGCTGCGCGTGAGCCCGTCGGGGGTGGTCTGCTCGTCGAGGCGGGTGGCGACATCACGCACGCTGAAGCTGAGGTAATGCCGGCCGGCCACCTGCAGCGAGCGTGCCGACATCTCGACACCGGTCTGCAGGCCGTTCTCACCGCGCAGCGTGGTTGCGAACAGGCGCACCGAGCCGCGCTGGCGCAGATTGGCCAGCAGCACCGACAGGTCGACGCCTGAGCGGCCGAGCCAGCGGTCCAGTGATTCGCCGAGCAGGGCATTTGGATGACCCACCTGGCAGAGGTCGGCGAAGGCCTGGTTGGCCGTGATGACAGTGCCGCCGGCATCGGTGACGACAAAGCCGTCGGGCGATTGGCCGAGTGCCTCCAGCGTGAGCGCGCGGTTGTCCTCGGCGTTCTCACTCGAGGCGAGGACCTGACTGCTCATGCGCACCAGGAAAAGGCTCTGGTTGTCGTGCCTGAAAAGCGTCATCGCGATGGCGGTTTCGCTACCTGCCCCGGCCATGCGCACGCGGGCGGTCTCGCCGCGCCCGGCGCTGAGCACGCTGGTCATGAGAGCGTCGAGTTCAGAGCGTTCGTCGCTCTCGAAACAGTCAGTGAGCAGTCGGCCTGCCTGTTTGCGAGCCTGATTGCCCAGTGTCCGTTCGGCTGCAGCGTTGGCTTCAAGGATGCGCCGGTTCGAGGCATCGATCACCAGCATGGGCTCTGGCGCGGTCTCGAACAGCAAGCGGTAACGCGCTTCCATCTGGCGCATGCGCTGATAGTCGCGTTCCATGGCCTGGTGCGATTCGACCAGGCGTTTCTGTAGTTCGGTGACGCTGCGCAGGTCTCGTCCGAAGGCAAGGATCTGGCCATCGGCGAGACGGATCGCGCTGTACTGGATGGGCACGATCCGACCTTCGCGGTCCGGATGGTTGAGGTGCCGCCATTTGCGCGGCCGACCGCTGCGTGCATCATCCAGCAGTGCCTCGACTTTTTCGCGGCACTCGATCGACACGACGTCAGTGAGCATCCGGCCGATCCAGTTCTGCGACTGTTCAAGCTGCGAGTCCGGCTGGCTCAGGCGCGCGCGCAGGACACGGCCTTCGGCATCCAGCACCAGCGAGATGTCTGAAGCGGCGGCGAGCAGGGATGCAGCAACGGCGGGGTCTACCGAGCCCACCACTTCGCTGGCGTCGGGATAGCCGATCTGTTGCATATGGCCTGAGGGATTCTTCAATTCGGCCGCTCCCGCTCACGGACCAGACGGTCGGCCGTCCGCAACGCCTCGAGAGCGTCGCCCGAGTAGGCCTCTGCGCCAAGCAAAGTGCGCACCTTTCCGTCCAGACCGAGCGGGCCGCCGACCATGATCCCGACGCGCGGATTCAGCGAGGCGCAGCGGATCTCGTGGACCAGTGTCCTGAGCGGTTCGACATCGCCACTGCAACTCACCGAAAGGGCGATGACGTCGTACCAGTCGGATCCTGCAGCGGCCACCAATGCAGCAGGCTCGGTTTCCAGCGCGCTGCAGACGTTCCAGCCGTCCCGGCGGAAGAACTGACTGAGCATGTAGAAGCCAAAGGTGTGGTGGCTGCCGGGCATGGGTGCCAGCAGGATGCGGTGCTGCGGCTGCCGGTAGACCGGGTTTGCGCAGAACTCTTCGTTCAGGCTGTGGAGCAGTCGCTGCAGCCGGTAAAGGCCAAGCGTGACCTCGGGGAAGGTGCAGTCGTCGGTCACCCAGAGCCTGCCGATACGGCATGCCGTCGGCGCCAGCAGATTGAGATAGAGGTACGGAAGTTCATGCCCGTCCGCACGGAATCCGTCGAAGGCGCGTTCGTGGCTATCCGGGTCTCGGTCTATGCAGACCTCCACGAAGCGCTCGAGGTCGGCTTCCGAAATCGGGGCCGGGATGTGATGAGGAAGATCGACCGGCTCCGGCCGGTGGCTCCTCAGGAGTCGCGGAATGATGTCGGCGTTCAGCGTCTGCATCAGGGTCTGGCGGGTCTCGTGACCTGCCCGCGCGGAATCATCCGTGCCGACTCGCCACGATTGGGCGCCGGACCAATTCTCGCCGTCTGCCGAGTCGGCATCCGAAGAATCGCCGGCGTCATGCCCCAAGGACATGGACATTGCGCTCATGCGCGCTCCCTCCGGTTAATGGTGTGTGATACCGGACGTGCTGTTTTTCTATTACTGCTTTTCTTGTCTGTCCATGGTCACCCCGCGACCCCGTCAATGTCAACCGTCAGAACGCCAAAAGTGACTCGCCGGCCTGACACTTGTCATCGGGCGGGGCGATTTAGAGCTTGTCTCGATTGATCGGCGTGGGCCGGCTGGTCAGAAGACCTTGATCCACCAATGTAAATAACAGTAGACGTACAGTTTGATTGACACTCTTGCTTGCTGCATCTAGATTGGGTGGCACCAACCCCCAGTGGGCGGAGACAGGAACATGCAGCAGCAGACAGCCGGCGCAGACAGACCGGCGCTCTACACCGAGGAGGAACGCCAGCGACGGGACCAGACACCCTGGACCCTGGTGCAAGGGGTCCTCGCGCCGCTGCAGTTCATCGCATTCCTGGTCAGCCTGTTCCTGGTCGTGCGTTTTCTGCAGACCGGCGCGGGTGAGTCGGCGGCCACCGTTTCGGTGGTAGTCAAGACGCTGTTCCTCTACACCATCATGGTCACCGGGGCGATCTGGGAGAAGGTCGTCTTCGGCCAGTACCTGTTCGCCCGGCCGTTCTTCTGGGAAGACGTGTTCAGCATGCTGGTCATTGCCCTGCACACGGGCTACCTCTGGGCACTCTTCACTGGTTGGCTGACGGTGCGCGAGCAGATGTTGCTGGCGCTCGCGGCCTACGCCACCTACGTCGTCAACGCGGGGCAGTTCATCTGGAAGTTGCGCATGGCGCGACGGGAAGGGGAGCGCCGCAAGCTGGAGGCCGCGGCTGCGGTCGGCGTCGGTGCCGCCAATTCGCAGGGACGTGGCGCGTTGGAGGTGGCAGCGTGAACGCGGTCGTCGAATTCCACCCGCGCGACAATGGTTGCAGCGATGCGCCGGTTCTGCGCGAACGCGGCCAGCGCGAGGTGTTCTGCGGCCTGACCGGCATCATCTGGCTGCACCGCAAGATCCAGGACGCGTTCTTCCTCGTCGTCGGCTCGCGTACCTGCGCCCACCTCATCCAGTCGGCTGCGGGCGTGATGATCTTTGCCGAGCCGCGCTTCGCCACCGCCATCATCGACGACCGCGACCTCGCCGGCATCGCCGATGCCAACGAGGAGCTTGACCGTGTGGTCGGGCGCCTGCTCGACCGTCGCCCTGATATCAAGCTCCTGTTTTTGGTCGGATCCTGCCCGTCCGAGGTCATCAAACTCGACCTGCATCGTGCTGCAGAACGCCTCGACGGTGTCCATCGCGGTCGCACCCGGGTTCTGAACTACTCCGGCAGCGGCATCGAGACCACCTTCACGCAGGGCGAGGACGCTTGTCTGGCCGCCCTGGTGCCTGAGCTGCCGCAGGCTGAACCGGGTTCGGCGCCGGACCTGCTGCTGGTCGGCACCGTCGCTGACATCGTCGAAGACCAGTTCCTGCGCACCTTTCGCGCCATGGGCATCGAGCGTGTTGCCGCCTTCCCGCCGCGCCGCTCGACCGAACTCCCGGCCATCGGCCCCAATACGCTGGTCCTGCTCACGCAGCCATTCCTTGGCGACACCGTGCGCGCGCTGGAGGCGCGCGGCGCCCGGCATATCGCGGCACCGTTCCCGTTCGGCGAGGAGGGCACCACGCTGTGGATGCGCGCTGCCGCTGACGCCTTCCGCATCCCGACGACGCGTTTCGAACAGGTCATCGAGCCGCAGCGTGAACGGGCTCGTGCCGGCATCGCCCGACACCGCGAGCAACTCGCCGGCCGCAGCATCTTCTTCTTCCCCGATTCCCAACTCGAGTTGCCGTTGGCCCGCTTCCTGGCCCGCGAACTGGGCATGCGCCCGCTCGAGGTCGGTACGCCCTATCTGCACCGTCAGTTGATGGCGCAAGAGCTCGACCTGCTGCCGGAGGGCACGCTCCTGTCCGAAGGTCAGGATGTCGAGCGGCAACTCGACCGCTGCCACGCTGCGCGGCCCGACATCGTCGTCTGCGGGCTCGGTCTGGCCAACCCGCTGGAGGCCAGTGGCATCACCACCAAATGGTCGATCGAGCTCGTCTTCAGCCCGGTGCACGGCTTCGACCAGGCCGGTGACCTGGCTGAACTGTTTGCGCGTCCATTCAACCGCCGCGAGCGCCTGCGTGCGCTGGAAGGGCAGGTCTAGCCATGCAGCTCACGCTCTGGACCTACGAAGGCCCGCCCCACGTCGGCGCGATGCGCGTTGCTACTGCCTTGGAGGACGTGCACTACGTGCTGCACGCGCCGCAGGGCGATACCTACGCCGACCTGCTTTTCACCATGATCGAGCGCTTGCCGAAGCGCCCCCCGGTCACCTACACCACGTTCCAGGCGCGTGACCTCGGCGGCGACACCGCGGAGCTGTTCAAGACCGCGGCGCGCGAGGCGCATGAACGCTTCAAGCCGGCCGCCATGATGGTCGGCGCCTCGTGTACTGCCGAACTGATCCAGGACGATCCCGGCGGGCTTGCCGCCGCGCTCGACCTGCCGATCCCGGTAGTCGCGCTCGAATTGCCGTCCTACCAGAAGAAGGAGAACTGGGGCGCCGGCGAGACCTTCTACCAGATGGTGCGCGGCCTTGCCGGTCCGCACGCACCCGCACCCGGTACGCCGCGTCCGGCCCGCGCCGAGGGGGCCCGGCCGTCGTGCAACATCCTTGGCCCGACCGCACTGGGCTTCCGCCACCGCGACGATATCCGTGAGATCCGCGGTCTGCTCGAGGCGATCGGCATCGAGGTGCGTGTGGTCGCGCCGCAGGGCGCCACGGCCGCCGATCTGGCGCGGCTCGGTGATGCCGACTTCAACGTCGTGCTCTACCCGGAGACCGCCCAGAGCGCCGCCAACTGGCTGCAACGCTCGTTTGGGCAGCCGTTTACGCGCGTCATCCCGATCGGCGCGATCGCCACCCGCGAGTTCATCACCGAGGTCGCCACGCTGGCCGGCATCGACCCCGCCACCGCGCAAGCCGCCGGTCGTTCGCGTGCGCCCTGGTACTCGCGTTCGGTCGACTCGACCTACCTCACCGGCAAGCGGGTCTTCGTATTTGGTGACGGAACCCACGCCGTAGCCGCTGCGCGTGTCGCTGCCGAAGAGTTCGGCTTCAACGTGGTCGGCATCGGCACCTACAGCCGCGAGTTCGCGCGCGAAGTGCGTGCCGCCGCCGAGAAATACGGCGTCGAGGCCCTGATCACTGACGACTACCTCGAGGTCGAGGCGCGCGTTGCCGAATTGCAGCCCGAACTGGTGCTGGGCACGCAGATGGAGCGGCACATCTCGAAGCGCCTGGGCGTCCCCTGCGCGGTCATCTCGGCACCCGTACACGTGCAGGATTTTCCCGCCCGTTACGCGCCGCAGATGGGCTTCGAGGGCGCCAACGTGCTGTTCGACACCTGGGTCCACCCGCTGATGATGGGCCTCGAGGAGCATCTGCTCGGCATGTTCCGCGAAGACTTCGAGTTCCATGATGGCGCCGCCGCCTCGCATCTGGGCCACGGCAGTGCGCGTCCGCAACCGCCGGAGCCGGCGTCGGCCATCGCGGTCGGTGAGGCCTCGGCTGTCGCTGCTGGCATGGCCACCTCGTCGACCGCTGGCGAGCCCACACCCGGCGAACCGATATGGGCCAACGATGCGCAGAAGGAGCTCGGCAAGATCCCGTTCTTCGTGCGTGGCAAGGCAAGACGCAACACCGAGCGTTACGCCAGCGAGCAGGGCGTTGCGCTGATCACTGTCGAAACACTTTATGAGGCCAAGGCCCACTTCGGGCGCTAGGTCTCGATCACAGCCAGAACAACGGACAGCGGAGCCGGATATGGATACTCAAGTTCGCGGTGCCCACGTACCAGCCGATCCGGCTCAGGTGCGGGTTGTCATCGTGACCATGGACACCCATGTCGCCAGCGCCACCCTGCGCGCCCGTTCTGCGCTCGCGCGCCAGTGCCCGGGCATCGAGTTGAAGATGCACGCGGCCTCCGAGTGGAGTGCCAGCGAGAGCGCCCTCGAGGCCTGCCGCGAAGACATCCGGCTTGCCGACATCGTCGTCGTCACGATGCTGTTCCTCGAGGACCATTTCCAGCCGCTGATGCCGCTGCTGCAAGAGAAGCGGAACCAGTGCGATGCCATGGTCTGCATGATGTCGGCACCCGAAGTGGTCAAACTCACACGCATCGGCAAGTTCGACATGAGCGGGCCCACCAGCCCGGCGATGGCGCTGCTGAAGAAGTTGCGCGGCAACCGCGAGAATGCGCCGAAGGGCGGCGCCCAGCAGATGAAGATGCTGCGTCGTCTGCCGCAGATCCTGCGCTTCATCCCGGGCACCGCTCAGGATGCGCGGGCTTACTTCCTCACCCTCCAGTACTGGCTGGGCGGGTCCGAGGACAACATGCTCAACATGGTCCGCGCGCTGGTGAACCGCTACGCCGACGGGCCGCGGCGCGGCTGGCGTGGCAAGGTCGAGGCGCGACCGCCGGTCGAGTACCCCGATCTGGGGGTCTATCACCCGCGCATGAAAGGCCGCATCGGCGAGGACGCTGGCATGCTGCCGAGTTCTTCGAAGGCACGCGGCCGGGTCGGCATCCTCATGCTGCGCTCGTATCTGCTGGCCGGGAATACCGGCCACTACGACGGCGTCATCGCCGCGCTCGAGGCGCAAGGTCTCGACGTGGTACCGGCGTTCGCCGCAGGCCTCGATTCCCGGCCCGCCATCGACGAATACTTCATCCGCGACGGCGTCACGACCGTCGATGCGGTCATCTCGCTGACCGGGTTCTCGCTGGTCGGGGGTCCCGCCTACAACGACGCGAAGTCGGCCGGAGAGGTGCTGGCCAAGCTTGACGTGCCGTATGTCGCTGCACACCCGGTCGAGTTCCAGAGCATCGTCGAGTGGGGTGATTCCGTCCGCGGCCTGCTGCCGGTCGAGAGCACCATCATGGTGGCCATCCCCGAACTGGACGGCGCCACCGTGCCGATGGTCTACGGCGGCCGCCCAGGCCCGGCCGGCAGCCAGTGCCAGGGTTGCCACCACCACTGCACCTTCGACGCCAGCCACAGCGAGCGGGACATGGTGTCCTGCATCGAGCGCGCTGCCACCTTGGCTGCGCGCGTTGCCCGCTGGGTCGAGCTCAAGCGCTCGGAGCGCGCTGCGCGTCGCATCGCCATGGTGGTGTTCAATTTCCCGCCGAACGCAGGCAACGTCGGCACCGCCGCCTACCTCTCCGTATTCGAGTCCCTGTTCAACACGATGTCCGCGCTCAAGCGGGCCGGTTACTCCGTAGAGCTGCCCGAGAGTGTCGACGCCCTGCGCGAGGCCATCGTCGAGGGCAATACCCAGCACACCGGCGCGCTGGCCAACGTCCACGTTCGCATCCCGGTCGACGATCATGTCCGCCGCGAACCCTGGCTCAAGGACATCGAGGCGCAGTGGGGCCCGGCGCCTGGCCGCCAGCTCACCGATGGCGCCAACCTGTTCATCATGGGCGCGCAGTTCGGCCAGGTGTTCATCGGGGTCCAGCCGGGTATGGGCTACGAGGGCGACCCGCTGCGCTTGCTGTTCGAGCGCGGGTTCGCCCCCACGCACGCCTTTTCGGCTTTTTATCGCTGGATCCGCGAAGACTTCAAGGCGAACGCGGTACTCCATTTCGGGACGCACGGCGCACTCGAATTCATGCCCGGCAAGCAAACCGGCATGAGTGCCTCCTGCTGGCCGGATCGTCTCATCGGTGACCTGCCCAACCTCTACCTGTACGCCGCCAACAACCCGTCGGAGGGTGCTATCGCCAAGCGGCGCGTGGCGGCGACGCTGATCAGCTACCTGACGCCACCGGTTGCCGAATCGGGCCTGTATCGCGGTCTCAGCGAGCTCAAGACATCGCTGGACCGCTGGCGCGGCCTCGACCAGGACATGACCGTCGAGCGAGAGGGTCTGGCCGAGACCATCCTCACGCAGGCGGTCGAGGTCGATCTCTTCCCGGCCGACGCCGAGTGGCCGGTGGGTGAGGCTCTGGATGCACAGATCCACCGCCTCGGCAACGAGTTGCTTGAGCTGGAATACACCCTGATCCCCCACGGACTTCACGTGGTCGGTCAGTCCGCCACGCCTACCGAGCGGGTCGACTTTCTGCTCTCGATGACCGAATCCGGTCAGGGTCTGGTGCCACCGCGTGCGGCCATCGAGGCGCTGGTCGCTGGCGCTGGCTATGCGGGCTTCGCCGGGTCTGCGGGCATCCCTCGCAGCGATGAGTTGCAACGCCTGTACGAGGAGCTGGCTCTGGTGAATTCGCAGCTTTCGGTCGACACCGAGCTGGATGCCATCATCCGCGCCTTTGACGGACGCTATGTCGCGCCAGCACCGGGTGGTGACCTGCTGCGCACCCCCGAGATCCTGCCGACCGGGCGCAACATCCACGGCTTCGATCCGTTCCGCATCCCCAGCCCCTACGCGCTCAAGGACGGCGCGCGACAGGCGCAGCGCATCCTCGACCGCTTCGAGGCCGACGGCAACCCGCTCCCCGAGTCGATCGCCGTGGTGCTCTGGGGCACCGACAACCTCAAGACCGAGGGCGCCCCGATCGGCCAGATCCTGGCGCTGCTGGGAACCACGCCGCGGTTCGACAGCTACGGTCGGCTCGCCGGTGCCGACCTCATCCCGCTTGAGCAGCTCGGCCGCCCGCGCATCGACGTCGTGGTGACCCTCTCGGGCATCTTCCGTGACCTCATGCCGCTGCAGATCAAGCTGCTCGCCGAGGCGGCCTTTGCCGCGGCCAGCGCCGACGAGCCACCCGAGCTGAACTTCGTGCGCAAGCACACGCTGGACTACATGGCGCGTCACGGTTGTGACCTCGAGACTGCCGCACTGCGCGTTTTCGGCAACGCCGACGGCGCTTACGGCGCCAACGTCAACAACCTGATCGAGAACAGCTGCTGGGACGAGGAGGGCGAGCTGGCCGAGACCTACTCGCGCCGCAAGGGCTTTGCCTACGGCCGCAAGGGCCGGCCGGTGCAGCAGGCCGTGTTGCTGCAGAGCGTGCTGGCCGATGTCAGCCTTGCCTACCAGAACCTTGACTCGGTCGAGCTCGGCGTCACCACCATCGACATCTACTTCGACACGCTGGGCGGCATCAGCGGTGCCATCAAGAAGGCGCAGGGCGGCAAGTCCCCTGCGGTCTACATCGGTGACCAGACCAAAGGCGAGGGCACGGTGCGCAGCCTGTCGGAACAGGTCGCCATCGAGACCCGCACCCGCATGCTCAACCCGAAGTGGTACGAGGGCATGCTCAAGCACGGTTACGAGGGCGTGCGCCAGATTGAGGCGCACATCACCAACACCTTCGCCTGGTCGGCCACGACCGGCCAGGTTCAACCCTGGGTCTACCAGCAGGTGACCCAGACTTTCCTGCTCGATCCCGAGATGCGCGAACGCCTGGCCCGGCTGAATCCGGCCGCATCGGCGAAGCTCGCCAATCGGCTCATCGAGGCATCGAATCGCGATTTTTGGCAACCCAGCGCCGAGACCCTGGAAGCCCTCCGCCGTGCCGGCGAAGAGCTCGAGGACCGTCTCGAGGGCGTCTACGAAGGAGCATCCGCATGAGCGTCACCAGCGTTCCCGTCGATCAGATCCGCCGACCGGGCGGTCGCCCCGACGGCGATGGCAGTGTCCAGGTCCACCTGGACCCGCGGGTCAAGATCGGCAACGCCAAGGTCTTTGCCATCTATGGCAAGGGCGGCATCGGCAAGAGCACGACCTCTTCCAACCTCTCCGCAGCCTTCAGCAAACTCGGCAAGCGAGTGCTGCAGATCGGCTGCGACCCCAAGCACGACAGCACCTTTACGCTGACCAAGAAGCTCGTCCCGACCGTCATCGACGTGCTCGAGACGGTGGACTTCCACAGCGAAGAGTTGCGCCCCGAGGACTTCGTCTACGAGGGTTACAACGGTGTGCTGTGCGTCGAGGCGGGTGGCCCGCCGGCGGGTACCGGTTGCGGCGGATACGTCGTCGGCCAGACCGTCAAGCTGCTCAAGGAGCACCACCTGCTTGAAGACACCGACGTGGTCATCTTCGACGTGCTCGGCGATGTGGTGTGTGGCGGATTCGCTGCCCCGCTGCAGCACGCCGACCGCGCGATGATCGTCACCGCCAATGACTTCGACAGCATCTTCGCCATGAACCGAATCGTCCAGGCGATCAGCGCCAAGGCGAAGAACTACAACGTGCGTCTTGGCGGTGTGATCGCCAACCGCTCGGATGCCACCGACCAGATCGACAAATTCAACGAACGCGTCGGCCTTGAGACGATGGCGCGCTTCCCTCAACTGGACGTGATCCGTCAGAGCCGTCTGAAGAAATCGTCCCTGTTCGAGTTGGAAGACAGCCCTGAACTGCGCGCGGTGCAGGACGAATACCTGCAGCTGGCGGCCCGCATGTGGGCTGGCACGCCGGGCTCGGCGCCGCAGGCGCTGAAAGACCGCGAGATCTTCGACCTGCTGGGTTTCGACTGAGCGGGCAGGGAGGCCGGATGCACATCGTCAAGGAACCGCTGATCCAGGAGGCGCCCTCTTACCGGGAGCGCCGCCGCATGATCCAGCACTACTTCGACCGCACCGCGGTCGAGGCCTGGGCGCGTCTGACCTCGACCGCACCAGTGAGCGGCATACGCGCAACCGTGCGCGCCGGCCGCCAGAGCATGCGCGAGCACATCCTTTCCTGCCTGCCGGCTGACCTGAGCGGCTGCCGTATCCTCGATGCCGGTTGCGGCACCGGTGCGATGGCTGTCGAGATGGCACGCCGTGGCGCGGATGTGGTCGCCATCGACCTGTCGCCGACCCTGATCCAGCTGGCCCGCGACCGTGCCCCGACCGATCTCGGTACCGGTTCTGTCGAGTTCCGCGCCGGCGACATGCTCAGCCCGCAGCTCGGCATCTTCGATTACGTGGTGTCGATGGATGCGCTGATCCACTACCACCGGAACGACGTCATCCGCGTGCTTGAGGGGCTTGGTACCCGTTGTCGCCGTAGTCTGGTGTTCACCTTCGCACCGCAGAACCTGTTCCTGTTCCTGATGTTCGGGGTCGGCAAGTTCTTCCCGCGCAGCGACCGTTCGCCGGCCATCTACCCGGTGCGCGAGGCCACACTGCGAACCTTGATCGAGCGTGACCCCGCCATGCGCCACTGGCAGGTCGGCCGGACCGTGAAGGTCTCGCGCGGCTTCTACATCTCGCAGGCTCTGGAGCTGACGCGGCGATGAACCCCTTCAGTCGCGACGCCCGTCAGATGTGGCTGCGCATGAGCCCGCGGCTGCTACCGTTCGCCGATGCCGCCAGTGAGGATCTGCCGCTGGCGCGACTTCTGCGCCTGTCGCTGTTCCAGGTCTCGGTGGGTTTGGTCACGGCGCTGCTGGTCGGCACCCTCAATCGCATTATGATCGTCGAACTCGGCGTGGGCGCCTGGCTGGTCTCGCTGATGGTGGCCGTACCGCTGCTGGCCGCGCCCTTCCGCGCACTGGTCGGCTTCCGGTCGGACGTGCACCGTTCGGTGCTGGGCTGGCGCCGGGTACCTTACATCTGGCTCGGTACCATCCTGCAGTTTGGCGGCCTGGCGATCATGCCGTTTGCGCTGATCCTGCTCTCCGGTGATACGCACTGGCCGCTCTGGTTTGGCCAGGCATCCGCTGCGCTTGCCTTCCTGCTGGTTGGCATGGGCGTGCAGACGACGCAGACCGCAGGCCTCGCCCTGGCGACCGATCTCGCTGCCGAGAAGACACGCCCGCGCGTGGTGGCGCTGATGTACACCATGCTGCTGGTCGGAATGGTCGCCAGCGGTATCGCATTCGGGTTGCTGCTGGCCGATTTCAGCCAGGTGCTGCTGATCAAGGTGGTGCAGGGTGCGGCGACGTTCACGCTGCTACTCAACCTGATCGCGCTGTGGAAACAGGAGCCGCGACAGCCCCACCTGACGCACCCCTCTCTGGCGCGGCCGGCTTTCTCGGACAGCTGGCGCGGCTTTGCGCAGAACCCCTCGACGCTGCGCTTCCTGGTCGCGCTCGGGCTGGGCACGGCTGCGTTCAACATGCAGGACATCGTGCTTGAGCCCTACGGCGCCCAGATCCTCGGGTTGTCGGTCAGCGCAACATCGGCCCTCACCGCCCTCATGGCTGGCGGCGCACTGCTCGCCTTCATGATCGCCGCGCGCATGCTTGCCGCCAGCGTGAACGCACACCGTATCGCCGCCCTCGGCCTGGTATGTGGCCTCTGGGCCTTCGCTGCAGTGATGTTCGCCGATCCGCTCGACTCCCCGGCCCTTTTCCGCGTCGGCGTGACCCTGATCGGCTTCGGCGGGGGGCTTTTCTCGGTCGGCACCCTGACTGCGGCGATGGGCCTAGAGGAATCCGGTTTCACCGGCATGGCATTGGGCGCCTGGGGCGCGGTGCAGGCCACCTGCATGGGCCTTGCCATCGCCATCGGCGGCGCGCTGCGCGACTGGGTCTCGGCGATCGCCACCACGGGCGTGCTCGGCGAGGCCATGAACCACCCCTCGACCGGCTACGGCACGGTCTACGGGCTTGAATTGCTTTTGTTGTTTGGCGGTCTGGTTGTGATCGGTCCCCTGGTGCGCAACCGGCAGGTGCCAAGGGTTTCCGCTGTAGGCAAGTTCGGTCTGGCCGAATTCCCCGGCTGACCGGAAGACAAGGAGAAAAACGATGGGAAACGGAGCGATCCTCGGCTACTTCGATGTGGCCCAACTGGCGATCTACATGTTCTGGCTGTTCTTCTTTGGCCTTTGCTATTACCTCATCTACGAGAGCAAGCGCGAAGGTTTCCCTCTGGATTCGGGCCTGCGCAACGGTCGCCGTGACCCCGGCATCCTGTTCATGCCGAAGCCCAAGCGCTACGTCATGCAGGACGGCAGCGAGTACTGGGCTCCGCACATGCGCGACTGGGAACAGCCACCGCTGGCCGCGAAGGCGATCGCCGGTTTCCCCGGCGCACCGATCGAGCCGACCGGCAACCCGATGTACGACGGCATCGGCCCCGGTGCATGGACGGCCCGTGCCGACCGCCCCGACATGACATTCGAGGGCAAGACCCGCATCGTCCCACTGCGCGTGGCCGAGCCCGAAGGCTTCGCCATCGACCATGGTGAGACCGATCCGCGCGGTTTTGACGTCGTCGGTGACGATGGTGAGATCGGCGGCAAGGTCACCGACCTCTGGGTCGATCGTTCCGAGCACCTGTTCCGCTACATCGAAGTCGACGCGGGCGGTCACCACGTGCTGGTGCCGATGAACCTTTGCCGGGTCGAGCGCGACCATGTCACCGTGCGCGCGATCCTCGGTGGCCAGATCGCCGGCATCCCGCGTACCGCCAGCGCTGAACAGGTGACATGGCTCGAAGAAGAGAAGATCTTCGGCTACCTCGGTGGTGGCCTGCTCTACGCCGAGCCGGGTCGTGCGGAGCCACTGATTTGAGCGGACTCGACCACAAGCACTTCGCCGGCCCGGAGCACGGCTGGGAGCCCGAACCCGGGCTTCCCGAGCACCTCCCCGCCGGTGAGACGCAACTCTGGCAGGGCGCGCCGGACGCAGCGGCGGTGGCGCGGCACGTGTTCCATGTGCGTGCCGTGACCACATATTTCGGGCTGCTGCTGGTGTGGAAGCTGTTCGCCGATTGGCATGATGGCGCCGGTTTTGGCGAGGCGCTGCTGGCCACATTGCAGGTCGCACCGCTGCCATTGCTTGGTCTCCTCATCCTCTACGGTCTTGCCGTGGTGGTTGCCCGGACCACCCTGTACACGCTCACCGACAAGCGCATCGTGATGCGCATCGGCATGGTGCTGTCGGTCACTTACAACATCCCCCTGCGTCAGGTGGCGGCAGCCGACATGCGGCGTGACGGCGACGGCACCGGAGATCTCTGCCTGAGTCTGGTTGCCGGTCAGCGCATCGCCTACGCGCACCTGTGGCCGCACGCCCGTCCATGGCGTCTGGCCCGTCCGGAACCGTCACTCCGCTGTCTGCCGGATGTGGCCACGGTGGCAGAGCGGTTGAACCGTGCCTGGAACTTGGCGCAACAGCAGTCGACAACCGCCGTGACCGCGCAATCGAGTGGGCCGTTGGCTGGTGGCGGCGTCGACGGTTTTGCCGGGGCGAGGCACGCATGAACCGGACAGCGGGCGTCGCGACCGCGGGTGACTGGCGCGCGCGCCTCGCCCAGCGCTATCCGCTGCTCGGCGTCATCCCCACCTGGCTGATCGTCGCCGTGATGCTCCTGCCCGCCAGCGGGTTCTGGCTGGGCCTGCAGTTGAAGGGCCCGTCACTTTCCGCAACCGTTTTGGCCGACCCCGCTGCCCAGTCTGCTGCAGCGCAGCCGGCGCTGCCATCGCGGACCCTGGATCGCCGCGTGCTCCGGTTTGTCGATGCCGCCGACAAGTCGGTGCGCGTGCTCGATGCCGACAGCGGTGCGGAGGTCTATCGCGTCACCGGTGAGGCTGGTTTCATCCGCGGCATCCTGCGCGGCATGGCGCGAGAGCGCCGCCGCCTGGGCAAAAGCGCGGAACAGCCTTTCGAGTTGGCGCTTGATAACGGCCTGCTGACACTGCGTGACCTCGCCACTGGCGAGCAAATCGAACTGACGGCCTTCGGGCAGACCAACGCCGGCGCGTTTGCCAAGATGCTGGTCGAGCCGCAGCCGACTGCCACGATGGGGGCTTCGCGATGAGTCGGGCTCCGCGGTCCGCCACCGTGCCCTGCCGGGTGGAGTTGGCCCATACCGCCGACGACTGCTACGCCCACGTCATCCTCGAGGACGTCGAGGTCGGTCCCGGTGACGAGGTGCTGGTGCACAACCCACCCACGCGCATCGCCTGGGGCGAGCGCTATGCGGTCGACCGCAAGGCCACCGTATCCCGCGCGTCCTGGTGGGAGCGCTTCAAGATCTACGCACTCTCCCGCTTCGAACTCGACCTGCTGTACGAGGTGAGCTTCTCGGAGCGGCGTTTTTCCTCAGCGCGGAAGTATCCGCGGCCCCACGCCGCAAGGATCTCCGCCCCCCCAGCAGTCGCGCCACACGGAGGCCAGCAGCCATGAACGCCATGACCGAGACCCAGCAACTCGAGACCACCGCGGACATCAACGACGCGACCCGGCAGGCGCAGAAGAACACCATCCTCGATCCGCGCTTCTACACCACCGATTTCGACGCCATGGACCGCATCGACATCAGTTCGATCCGTGAGCAGTGGGATGCCCTGATGGCCGAGTTCAAGGACGACCCCAACAACGGACACTTCGAGCGGCCGGTGGACATGCTCGGCAAGGACTACTCGCACCTGCCTGACGAGCTTTATCAGGAGTTTGTCGACTTCATGATCAGCTCGGTGACCGCCGAGTTCTCGGGTTGCGTGCTCTATGCGGAGATCCGTCGCCGGGTGAAGAACCCCGACATGAAGGACCTGTTCGGCTACATGGCTCGCGACGAATCGCGCCACGCCGGCTTCATCAACCAGTGGCTGAAGGACTTCGGTATCGGGGTGGACCTGGGCTTTCTGGTCAAGGCCAAGAAGTACACCTACTTCAAGCCCAAGTACATCTTCTACGCGACCTACCTCTCGGAGAAGATAGGCTATGCCCGCTACATCACCATCTACCGGCAGATCGAGCGGCATCCGGAACTCTGTTTCCACCCGATCTTCAAGTGGTTCCGCGAGTGGTGCAACGACGAGTTCCGCCACGGCGAGGCCTTTGCCCTGCTGATGCGCGCGGACCCCAAGCTGACCAGCGGCATCAACCGCCTGTGGATCCGTTTCTTCACGCTGGCTGTATTCGCCACCATGTACGTGCGCGACCATGCGCGGCCGGTATTCCACAAGTCGCTGGGCCTCAACCCCAAGGACTACGACATGGAGGTGTTCCGGGTCACCCGCGAGATCTCCCGCCAGGTCTTCCCGGTCACGCTCGACTTCGAGGCCCCGGCGTTCCGTGCCGGCCTGGAGAAGATGCTGGCCGTCGCCGAGGCCATGGACGAGGCGCGCAAGGCCGGCGGGCTTTGGAATGGCGTGCGACGTGCGGGACTGGCGCTGGTTGCCGGTGCCACCTTCGTACGCATGTTCATGCTTCCCGCGAAGAGCCACGAGTTGCCTGCCGATCCGCGCCTCGAGCCGGTGTGGTGAGGACCCGGCGAGTCGCCGGACGGGTGGAGAGGACCCCCAGCCGATGAGCAATATCCTGCTGCCAGCAGCATTCACCGTGTTCGCATGGTGGATCGGTACCGGCGTGATCATCTGGCTCAACCGCCTGCCGCGATCGACCTATCGTCTGACCTTCACGTTGGCCAGCTGGCTCGCGGTGGTCGCCTTCTGGGGCCTTGCAGCGTCACGCAACGTGGCGACCGAGGCCGGCGCCTACTGCGCTTTCAGCTGCGCCTTGCTGATCTGGGCGTGGCAGGAGATCGCATTCCTGCTGGGTTATGTCACTGGTCCGCGTCGCATCGACCTGCCGGTCGGCTCGCGCGGCTGGAAGCGCGCCGGCTTCGCCTTGCAGGTGGTGCTGCACCACGAGATCGCGCTGGTCTTGCTGGGCCTGGGGGTTTTGCTTGCCACTGCTGGCGGCAGCAACCGCGTCGGGCTGTGTACCTACCTGATCTTCTGGGTCATGCGGCAGAGCGCCAAGCTGAACATCTTCCTCGGCGTGCGCAACCTCTCCGAGACCTTTCTGCCGGCGCACCTGCGCTACCTGCCGACCTATTTCCAGCGCAAGCCGATCAACCCGCTGTTCCCCCTGGTGGTCACGCTGGCAACAGCAGCGGCGATCGCCGGTTGGGAGTTTGCATGGGCCCACAGGGCAGGCGATTTTCAGCCGGTCGCGGCTTCGCTGGCGTCGATGCTGCTCAGCCTCGCCATTCTCGAACACTGGTTCATGGTGCTGCCGATCCCTTTCGAGAGGCTCTGGCAGTGGGGCATCGGTGCGCGCGGTGATCACGCGGCACGCACCGCTTTGGGTATGGAGGTGACATGAACTCATTCCAGCGCGCTGCAACATTCACCCGTCTGGATGGCGCACAATTCGCGTCCATGGGAGATCTGGAACCAATCCTGGATAGCGTTAACTCGCCGGCTCAGGTGCGTGCGCTCAGCCGCGCGCAACTCAAGCAACTGGCGGGTGAGTTGCGCGAGTTCCTGCTGCGGTCGGTTGCCAGCACCGGCGGACACCTCTCGTCCAACCTTGGCACGGTCGAGCTCACCGTGGCCATCCATCACGTGTTCAACCTGCCCTACGACCGCCTGATATGGGACGTGGGTCATCAGAGCTACCCGCACAAGATCCTGACCGGGCGCCGCGAGCGCATGGGCAGTCTGCGCCAGCTCAACGGTTTGTCCGGCTTCCCGCGCCGTTGCGAGAGCGACTACGACCATTTCGGCACCGCCCACTCTTCGACCAGCATCTCCGCCGCGCTGGGCATGGCCATCGCCTCGCGCCAGAAGGGTGAGCATGAGGGTGCCGGCCGTCGTCGCCATGTGGCGGTGATCGGCGATGGCGCCATGAGTGCCGGCCTCGCGTTCGAGGCGCTCAACAATGCCGGCATCGAGCGCGACATCGACCTGCTGGTGATCCTGAATGACAACGAGATGTCGATCAGCCCTCCGGTGGGAGCGCTGTCCAAGTACCTGACGCGGCTGCTCTCCGGCCGCCTGTACACCAGCACCAAGGAGCTCGGCAAGCAGTTGCTGAGCGGCCTGCCGTCGATGCGCGAGTTGGCTCACCGCGTCGAGGAGACCGCCAAGGGTTTCGTCACCCCCGGCACGCTGTTCGAGGAGTTCGGCTTCAACTACGTCGGCCCGATCGATGGCCACGACCTCGAGGCGCTGGTGCCGACGCTGATCAACCTGCGCCGCCTGAAGGGCCCGCAGTTTCTGCACATCGTGACGCGCAAGGGTGCCGGCTACGACCGCGCAGAAGCCGACCCGATCCTCTATCACGGGCCCGGCAAGTTCGACCCGGCAGCTGGCATCAAGCCCGCTGTCACTCCCGCCAAACCGACCTACTCGCAGGTGTTCGGCAGGTGGCTGTGTGATGCCGCCGCAGCCGACCAGCGGGTGGTCGCCATCACGCCGGCGATGCGCGAGGGCTCGGGGATGGTCGAATACGCCGAGCGATTCCCCGACCGCTACTACGACGTTGGCATCGCCGAGCAGCACGCGGTGACGTTTGCCGCCGGCATCGCCTGCGAGGGCCTGAGGCCGGTGGTGGCGATCTACAGTACCTTCCTGCAGCGCGCCTATGACCAGCTCATCCACGACGTTGCCCTGCAGAAGCTGCCGGTGGTCTTTGCCCTGGATCGTGCTGGACTGGTGGGTGCCGATGGCGCCACCCATGCCGGCATCTACGACTACAGCTTCCTGCGCTGCATCCCGCACCTGGTGGTGATGGCGCCAAAGGACGAACTCGAATGCCGGCGCATGCTCAGCACCGGTCTCGCTTATGACGGTCCCAGCGCGGTCCGCTACCCACGTGGTGCCGGAACCGGGATCGACGCGACCGACACGCTGGAGCCTCTGCCGATCGGCAAGGCCGAGACGCTGAGGAACAGCGGTGCCGCCAAGGGTGGACGCGTCGCCATCCTGGCGTTCGGTTCCATGGTCGCGCAAGCGCTGAAGGCGGCTGAGGCGCTCGACGCCACAGTGATCAACATGCGCTTCGTCAAGCCGCTGGACCTGGACACCCTGGCTTGGGCGGCGAACAGCCACGACCTTTTGGTGACCGTCGAAGAGCACGTCATCCAGGGCGGTGCGGGTTCGGCTTGCGCAGAGGGACTCGTCGCGCTGGGTGACCGCATCCCTATGGTCCCGATCCATCATCTGGGCTTGCCGGACCGCTTCATCGACCACGGCGATCACGCCACGCTGCTCGCCATGGAAGGGCTCGACGGGCCAGGTATCGAGGCCAGCGTCCGCCGCCTTCTCCGGGCCGAAGCAGCCACTGCCTGATTCAGGCCAGCGCCGGGATCTCGCTTTCGGATAGCGGGCGCGCGAGCAGGAAGCCCTGCCCGTAGTCGCAGTCCAGCGTGAGCAGGGTGGCGTACTGCGCCTCGGTCTCGACACCCTCTGCCACCACCGTCATGCCAAGTCGATGCGCCAACAGGATCACCGCTCCGGCGACCTCGCGCGCGATGGCGTCGTCGGCGATGTCGCGCACGAAACTGTGATCGAGTTTGAGGGTGTCGATGTGGTACTGCCGCAGACGCGAGAGCGACGAGTAGCCCACGCCGAAATCGTCGATGGCGATGCTCACCCCGAGGGCGCGCAAGGTGTCGAGCTGCGCCGATGCGGTGTCGGGGTCCTCCACGATCGCTGACTCGGTCACCTCCAGTTTGAGCAAGCGCGGGTCGATGCCTGACGTTTTGATCACTCCCGCGAATGCGGTGGCAAAATCGGGCAGGCGGAACTGGTGGGCCGAGACATTGACGGAGACTGGCAGGACCCGCCCGCCGTCGTGCATCCAGGTTGCGATCTGGCTGCATGCGGAACGCAGGACAAACAGGCCGATCGGGCCGATCAGTCCCTCGCGCTCGGCACATTGGATGAACTGGCCCGGAAGCAGATGAGAGTCGCCCCCGCTACGCCATCGCAGTAGTGCCTCGACGCCCATAGCGCGGCGGTCGGACAGGCGGAAGATCGGCTGATAGAGCAAGTGCAGTTCGCCACGTTCCAGCGCGTGCGCGAGCGCGGGCGCGAGCTCCTCATCGTCCGGCACCGCCGGGGTCGAGGTATCGGGCAGCTGGGTCAGGACCTCCGACCAGCCGACATTGCTGCCTTTGGCATCGCGCAGGGCGGCGACCGATGCCACCAGTTGTACGGTGCGCCCGCTGCTATGCCGACGCACCGTGATGCGCCGGCCGGCCCCCAGTTGGCGCCCGGCCGGGAGCAGGTGGGGCGCTGGCTGGCCACAGATATCGACGGCGCGATAGCCCAACAGCGCCTCTGCCGCAGCGTTCCAGCTGGTGACCCGGCCCGCCGCGTCGAGCGTGATGATGGCCTCCCCGGCATCCCGGACCATCCCGGCAAAGTCCAGCATCGGGGTATCGCCAGGTATGCGGGAGGCCGACTGCTCATTGGGCACGTTGCTAAGGTTCACACTGCGATTGTGGCGCAGGCGCCACGCCCGCCGCGGGTAAAAGCTCGCAAAAGCTTGCGCTCGCTAGACATTCGGCCCTTGCGGACGCTACAGTCAAGGGGTAGCAGTTGCGGCTGCCAAGATATCGCTTGTTCCCTTCGCGGAGCAGGTGGGCCGTTCATGGCGGGCCTCCCCGCATTGCACGGCGGTGAATCTGGTCAGGGCCGGAAGGCAGCAGCCACAGCCGTTTGTTGCAAGTGCCGGGGGCAAGGCTCGCCACCCCCACGCAGTCAAGAGGCAGTCCCCTGTCGTTTAGAGGAAAGGTCCGAGGATAATGAAGAATCAGAACCGCAGCCCGCTGGCTGCACTCGCCCTGGTTGCGGCGTTGGCTGCTGGGCCCGCCGCGGCTGTCGATGGCATCTCGCTGATCGGTGGCACCGGTGACGACGCCAAGATGGGTGCGATCGGCCTGGTCTGGAACTGGGACAAGCAGTGGTTCAAGTCCGGCGACTGGTCGCTTGGCGGTTACTGGGAGGCCGATGTGTCCTACTGGAAGGGCGACAGCCCCGGCGGGAACAGCATCGGTGGCATCGGCTTCACGCCGGTGTTCCGTTACGGGTCCGATTCCGGCAGCCTTGCCCCCTACGTCGAGGCAGGTATCGGTGTCCACTTGTTCTCCAGCGTACGGATCAACGACGAGAAGAAGATGGGTACGGCGTTCGAGTTCGGGGACCACGTCGGCTTTGGTTTCCGCTTCGGCGAGGGCCTCAAGTACGACCTCGGATATCGCTACCAGCACTATTCGAATGCCGGCATCTCGGACAACAATGGTGGCGTCAATTTCCATCAGGTCCGGCTGAAGTACGGTTTCTAGGACCCGCGGGTCTCCGGGCAGAAGGGGCGCTCTGGCGTCCCTTTCGTTTTTGTGGTCACTCCACGGACGGAGCACCTCCGCGGCATCGTCCGGCAACAGCCGCGGGTGCATAATCGGGGCATGCAAGCGCACCGCGTCCTCGCCCGCAAGTGGCGGCCGAATTCCTTTGCCGACGTGGTCGGGCAGACGCACGTTCTGCAGGCTCTGCGGCACGCGCTGTCGAGCGGGCGTCTGCACCATGCCTACCTGTTCACCGGCACGCGCGGGGTCGGCAAGACCACGCTGGCGCGGGTCCTGGCGCGCGCACTGAATTGCGAGACCGGCGTCACGCCCGACCCGTGTGGCGTTTGCGCGGCGTGTCGCGGCATCGAGGAGGGGCGCTTTGTCGACCTCATCGAGCTGGATGCGGCTTCGAACACGCAGGTCGACCGTATGCGCGAGTTGCTGGAGAACGCTACCTATGCCCCAACGGCTGGTCGCTACAAGGTGTACGTGATCGACGAGGTGCATCAGCTATCCGGCTCTGCGTTCAACGCCATGCTCAAGACACTTGAGGAGCCGCCGGACCATGTGAAATTCGTGCTGGCTACCACCGACCCCCAGAAGATCCCGGTGACGGTGCTGAGCCGGTGCATGCAGTTCGGGCTCAAGCCGATCGCGCCTACGGTGATCGCTGCACGCATGGCACACATCCTTGCCGAAGAGGGTGTCGAGGCTGAGACCGCAGCGTTGGAACTTTTGTCGCGGGCGGCGCAGGGCAGCCTGCGTGATGCTTTGTCCCTGCTTGATCAGGCGATCGCCTTTGGTGGCGGCCGGGTGGTGGCCGGGGCGGTGGCGGAGATGTTGGGTGTGGCCGATCTGGATGCACTGATGGCCATCCTGCAGGCGGTAAGCCGCAACGATGCTGCTGGGGCGCTGGCAGCAGCTGATGCGCTCAGCGTCAGGGGCGTCGCACTCGACGGGGCGCTACAGGAATTGGCGCGACTGATCCGCCAGGCGGCCTTGTACAAGGCCCTGCCTGCGGCGTCACCCGACACGCAGGGCGGGCTTGTCGACCTGGCCTCGCGTCTGTCGGCGACCGACCTGCAGGTGCTGTATCAGATCGCAGTGCACGCGCGCTCCGAACTGGACTGGGCCCCGGACGCAGAGTCTGGTTTCGTCATGGCGGTGTTGCGCATGATCGCGCTTGCGGGTCCCGACGTTGAGCCGGTGAAGTTGGCGCGTGCCGATCGCACAGCCGCTGCGACTGTGGCCAACACGCCCGTGGCCACTGCGCAACCCGATACCGCAGCAACGCCGGCCATTGCGCCTGCGGCCAGAACAGCAGCCGCTCCGGCGCTGTTGCTGGGTAAAGGCCCTGAACCTGTTGCGGCGGATGGCGGGCCATCGATGTCGGCAGCGCCGTTCGATGGCAACTGGCCTGCGTTGGTCGAGCGCATGGGGCTTGGCGGCAAGACACGCATGCTGGCCGACCGCTGCGTGGTGGCGTCTCACGACCCCGGCTGTATAAAGCTTGCGCTTGGCTCTGCGTTCAGGCGCATGCTCGACGTGGCGGTTCGCGACAAGTTGGCCGAAGCAGTGGGAACGGCGTTGGGCCACAGCGTCCGCATCGAGATCGCCGTGGTGGAGCAGGACACCGGCGGTGGCGCAGAGACGCCGATCGCCCGCCGTGAGTCGGCCCGCGCCGCACAGCAGGCACAGGCAGTGGAAGCGATCCGCAGCGACCCGTTCGTGCGCGGGTTGATCGACGAGATGGGCGGCGTGTTGCTGGATGCCAGCATCCGGCCGCTGCATAACCAGACCAGTAACCCGGGAGAGGTGTC
>JACCDS010463834.1_pt1 | contig 28673 bp, 26 predicted proteins | sample 7446441 | NCBI WGS metagenome assembly JACCDS01 (sample SAMN15323445, study PRJNA562643) | freshwater metagenome | isolation source: river surface water | place: USA:Blue River Watershed | collected 2017-08-17 | reverse complement strand
TGTTATACCCATCGATTCCCTTGAAGAAATCCATGGAAAACCGGGCCGCCTCCCACTGCCCAACCTCTTTAGGGAGTTCAAGTCCTTCCGGACAGACAACAATGATTTTGTGCTTTCCCAGCACCTTGGATAACTGCCTGACCGACTTTAGCTCATCGGCGGAAAGCTCCTCTCTGTACACCGGAACGATGACCGCTCCATTCCATGATTGAATATCCTTCATTTTCCCAAAATCGATCGCAGCCTTTTTTTCCAGCGTTTTCGTTGAACAATACGGTCTATAAGGATCGATATCTTTGAGTTAGTTCTCAGCCAGGTTCTGGACTCAGTATCAGCTGCAACTCTCTCGCGGCAGTTCGTGCTGACAGGATTGCCAACCGCCCGTGCCATCAACTCGGCGAGGGCCAGGTCATTGCCCGGATGAAAAAACAACCGCGGACAGGACGCAACCAGGGTTTCTGGAAAACCGCCATGGTTGGCAAGGAGCGGGATGCATCCTCTTGACTGGGCTTCCAGAGAGACAAGACCGAATGTCTCAGGAATTACAGAGGGACAAACCACAAATCCAGCCACCCCGAAGACCCTGTACAGCTCTTCTTGGGAAACTTCCCCTTTATAGTCAATAGCGGGACATGCCTGTTTCACCCGCCCCCAGTCGATCCGAAGGGAGTCATCGAGGAAATTCATCGCAAGCAACCAATCAAATCCATGATCAGCCTGTGTCCAGGGCATATTTTCTCCAAACAGCACAAGCACTGCTTGCGGATGTCCTGATGTGAATCTAAGAAATGCCTGCAGCAGGCATGCTATTCCCTTGTATCCGCGAATATGGCCGGCATAGACGAACATGTTCTCATTGCGGTCCATGCCACGCTCCATCGAAGCATTCCCATCGATTCCATTCGGCACCACATGGAGAAGTCTTCTGGGAATTCCATTTCCGACTTGTTGTTGCAAACTGAACTTGGAAACACAGGTCACTGCACTGACCAGATGGATCGATTCGTTCTTGAGACCGAGAATATGGTGAGGCCCGTGCTGGCAGATAACGTTAACAGACTCCGGAATCAATCTGTCCCCTCTGGATATCTGGATTGTAATGTCCGGCTTATGAGTGAGTTCTTTAGCGATTTCTTTTTCAGAGATCACTGGAAGACCCATATAATGGGGATTTTTTGAATCTTCCGCCACCAAGGTCACTTCATGGCGCGATGAGAGATGCTTGGCCAACTCAACGGTGGCACGGAGAGCCCCATAACAGGGCATACCCTCATCCAGCTTTGTCCACTGTTGGCAGAAGATCATCACGTTACTGGATTTATCCATCGCCGGAATTAGGTCAGAGACGGAAAAAGACTTTGCCTATTATTCCCTCGGGCCTGGTAATCACCCTGTGAAGAGAGGAGAATTGCCGCCATTTTTCCTTCTCTGTCGGAGAAAGGACCGGGTATTTTTCATTCAGCACGGAATGCCTGAAGTCGAACTCATCCCACTCCTGTTCAATCAAGAGAGTAGAGGGAGCTAAAAAGTCTTCCATTTCCCCCGCTCGCGTCCTGGTGGAATTGGTTTCCCTACGGAAGTGCGTGGCTCCCGCACCGACTCCAATGTTTTCGACCAGGTTAACCTGGGGAAGGATACAAAGGCCGCGGGATTTCATGATGGAATAATGCCACTGGAAATCCCATGTCCCGATCTTTCCATCTCGTGTCAATGACAGGGACTGCCTCCACCATTCTTTTCTTCGATCACTGAATCCTAATGCATTGGCAAGCATGTCCCAGCCATCATTGAAATGAGTCAGGTCCTGATCGTATCTGGCCCATGCGTCGGCCCATGTGGCCCAGCCCCAACTGTGGGCAAACTGGGACCCATAGTAGGAACCATCCCCCCTTATCCTCCGATGCTGGTAGTTGTTGCCACTGATATGCATCACTCGGCCATCATTTCTGTACCGATCAAGCATCTCCTCGGCAAAGCGGAAAAAACTATGTGAGGGAAGAGTATCATCCTCAAGAATGATGCCTTCTCTTACATGATCGAAAAACCAACGGATGGCACTTGAGACCGCCTCTTTACAGCCAAGGTTTTCCTGGCGATAGAGGCGCCTTACATCGCAATCCCAATCCAACATGGATTCGATGGTTTGCCTGGATTTTATACACAGTTTCCCCTCACCTCTCACATCCCTCCTCGGACCATCACAAGCTAAAAACAGTTGTTTGGGACGTGCTTTCCGGATTTGCTCAAAGACTCGTGATGCGGTACCGGGCCGCTTGTAGAATAGGAAAAGAATCGGTGTATCCATTAGATTTTACATTCAAGAGTACGCTATCACATGAGGCGACCAGTTTTCCGTTTGGTAATTGCCAGAATTGCTTTCCAAAGGAGTGCCATTGATTTTTTGTGATAGTTATCGTCCCACTTTGAGGCAGGGTTCTTTCTGTATAACTTCCAGGATTCTAACGGACTTCCTTCATACGCGCCGAAGATGAGACCCCAGCGCTCCAATAAGACGGATCTAAAGGACGTCTCCTCATAGACATGATTCTTTAGGTTAGCCTCATGAAGAAGTACGAGCCATTCAGCGGCTTCTTGAATTACTGACTCTTCCCCGCTGAATGACCAACGGACGCCCATATCCAGATGCAGTTTTTTCTGTTTTTCAGAAGGGGAAATCCCCAAATCTCGAAGTAACCGGGACTGGATACCCCACACCATTTCGGTGAGATCCCTCTTATACGTTGCGCCCGATGAATATTGCTGGGGTTGCAGCCGATAGAGAGTCAAAGCCTCAGGAATGTTGGTTATCTTCAGTTTCTTGGATATTTTAACCCACATTTCGTAATCATCCACTCCTTGAATGGTTGGGTTAAATCGATGACCCTCACGTTCAATACAATCCGATCGAATCATCACTGAGGAGGCCGCAAAGGGGCAGTCAAAAAGCAGTCTAGCTTTCAAAAAGTGAGAGTCCGTCGGATAGTTCCAAAGGTGCTCTTTTTCATCTCCAAATGTCCTAACTGCAGTTCCACAAAGCCCTAAATTATCATCATTTTGAAAAAGATCTACCTGCCTTTCGATTCGGCGAGGAAGACTGATATCGTCATGGTCCAAGAATGCAATCAAATCACCAGTTGCCCTCTCAATGCCTAGATTTCGTGCCGAAGCAATCCCTAGGTTCTTATCACTATTTAAAAAGGTTATTCTGTTATCTCTGATGGATCTGACTAATTCTTCAGTATTATCCGTAGAACCATCATTGACCAAGATAATTTCAAGATTTTGGTATGTCTGATTCAATATGCTTTCCAGTGTTTCCAGCAGAAAAGCTGAGGAATTATAAAGAGGAGTTATTATAGATACTTTAGTTTTACTCATTAACTTAAAGTTATAAACACCCAAAGCAATATTACTAAATATTCAGAAGAGATAGTTGTTTAATGATTGTGAGACTTATTGATTTGATTAAGTTCGATTTAAGATTTATCACAACTTTATCAATCTGATTTTAATATTTGTTACCTAAAGTACCTATGTCCGATTTTGTTAATCGGGTCTTCAACGAATTGATGAAGAGTGAATGCCAACGGAATAGAGAGTGTCAAACATGTGAAGAAAACAAAAGTTGCCGACGCTGTAACAGGACGCAATAAAAGTACCCAAGGAATCGAGCATAATAAGAGAGTCCAAACAAGAAATAACATTGGATAATGAACAAGATATAATCCGTAGGATATTTTTCCGAAGAATTGAGCGCTATCTGTGTTTAGAAAACTTCTTATTACTGACGAGTTACACGGTACAAGAAGATAGACAAGTAAACCACAACAAAGGGATGTAATCAAATGACTTAAATACAAACTCGAAATGATACAAATCAGAAGCAAGAATGGGATGAGTATAATGGATGATTTTTCTGTAATAACCGCACAATAGTTTTTGAAATAGTAAATAAGAAATCCAAGGTAAAAACACCAAAGATTATCATTTATATATATGTGAGGAGATCCTTTATTTATATAAACAATGATAAAACCAATGATTAGAACTAAGAATTGATAATTAATTGCGAAGATAAATAAAGGTATAAAGAGTGAGCCGTAAAGCTCCACCTTGATTGTCCACAAGGGATTATCCAAGAAAAAGTTTTTTAATATACAACAGTCGATATAATCTTTTATACTATAAATGTTTTTTGCACATCTTTCAAACCATGTAAAAAGTTCTCCCGCAGGATATTTATCACTAGGGACAATCACGATTCTGGCAACTATTGCAGCAAAAATGAGCGAAACAATCACTGCTGGATAAATTCGGAACAACCTTCTGATATAGAATCTGAAAGTTGAATGTATTGTTATATTGTTTTTCCCAAGCGATTCACTTAGGACAAACCCGCTTAGAATGAAGAATATTATAACAGGCATGCTTCCGCATATACTTTTAAATGCTTCGTTAAGATATATACCTCGAAAGCTATAGAAACAGTGGTGAAACAATACAGCTATTGCAGCAAAACCCCGAACTGCATCTAAGTGACATAATCTTATCTGATTGTTGCTTATAACCATCACTGATTTATATATTCTTTTGACTTATTTTTAAATTATTTAGATAAGAACGATATTATAATATCGCGTATAAACTAGCCCTTTTTTATAGAAGCGCGACAAGATTTGGCCATGGTGCTTTCTTGGCTTAAGAAACCGAGACATTAGAGTTTCCTTTCAAGAGGGCCTCAGTTACTGATCCAATCAGGATTAGGAGAAGCAAAGGCTGGAACTCACCCTCGGGAACAACAGAGGTCATTAGGATACAAAGGTTGCAGAAGAAAAGTGGAAGGAGAACTATTCCTTCCGTTGAACGGAGTGCGGCTAAAATCAACCTACATCCAATAAAGGCTGTCAGTAAAATAGACAAAAGAAATGCAACAAAGCCAGACGATCGATGGACATCTGCAAAAAAATTGTGAAACCACACCCCACTACAACTAGAAGCGCCTATATCTAAAGGTACAATAGCTTGTTTTAAGGGATCGGAAAGTAGTTGTTCACCAAAAGACTTGAGCAAGAGCATTCTGGGATCAGAGGTTAAATTCATTTCAAGCGGTCTGGGAAAGAAAAGTTGTAACCATAGAGTAAGAATGAAATACCCAGAAACTAACATTATGATTATAATAACTGGTTTCTTTATTTTTGTTCTTATAAAATATTTTTCTAAAAAAAGTATTCCTGGAAGTATAAATAACAAAATCAACAAAACTGTTCTTGATTTACAAATATATCCGAGTATTAGGCAGGAAAATAACGATAAAGTAGCAACAAATAAAATAAAATACTTCTGCGGCTTTAAAAAAACAAATATCGGGATTAAAACTGTTGGCAATAATATAGTTATATTTGACAAGCCTGATGAGTTTACCCAGATGTTGTCGACTGGATCAAATACCCCCCCCCAATAAGGGTTCTGGCCATTTATAATATCAATTATAATATATAGAAAAACTAATGACCAAGCTCCTAAACAAAACGAAACTACCGAAATCAATAGTTCGATTTTATGATTTGTAATAAATCCTACTAGTAGCGCCAATGATGCCGCTGTAATTAGGTTACGCCACCAATAGTCAGATGGATTTAATCGTATTCCATTTTTCCAGTACGCAACGATGAATAAAATCGTAAGCATAACTAAAAGGATTTGGCTCTTAGAAATTATATTAGATTTATATCTTTTTATTAATGAAATTAAAAGTGCTCCGATCATTAATAAGAAGGACCAATAAACTATATGATGTGTATATTTAAAGCATGTATTACCAATCCCAAGAATTACACATGCTATAAATATTAGTATGCATTTGAATACATCAAAAAATAGATTTTTCCCGTCATACTTCTCAAGCATTAAAATCAATTTGTCCATATCTTATATTCGGGAACTAGTCGTTTTAGCCAATTTTTAAGTTCATACTTTTCAATTAAGTGCAGCCCTTGCTTAATTTTTTCCAACTCCTCTAAGATATTAGTATGAGATCCGTTTCCAATCAGGCATTTAAGCTTGGGGTGAGATGTTTTTTGGACATTTTCAGCCTTGTGAATGGGTTCTTCATAAAGTTTTTCCCCTGGCCTTAATCCAATAAAATTTATCTTTATATCAATATCGGGAATGAATCCGCAAAGCTCTATCATTTGACGTGCCAAATCCTGAATTCTAATAGGCTCGCCCATGTCCAGAACAAACACCTCACCTCCTTTTGAGAGTGTGGCACTCTGGAGTATCAAACCCACGGCCTCGGGGATGCTCATGAAGTAGCGGACTACATCCGGATGCGTTACTGTCACTGGCCCACCGGATATAATTTGATGGCGAAATGTCGGAATCACACTTCCCGATGAACCAAGTACATTTCCGAAGCGAACCGAGCTGAATATTGTCCGGTTACTATCAATTTTTTGCACAGCATTCACAACTAACTCTGCAAGTCGCTTTGTAGCACCCATGACATTGGTTGGGTTTACGGCCTTGTCTGTTGATACCAAGACAAATCTTTCGCTGCCCGTCTTGCAGGCAGCCTGAGAGACGATAAGAGTTCCCATCGCATTATTAAGGATCGCTTCCGCGGCCTGGGCTTCCATCAAGGGTACATGCTTGTGGGCGGCGGCATGGAAGACGCAAGCCGGAGTGTGGGTCTCGAAAATCGAGGCGATCTGTTCCCTATTGCAGATGCTAGCCGCCAGTGGCTCGAGATCCAACCATTGGAAGTCTTTTTTCAGTTCTTGCTCGATCGCAAAAAGAGCCGGCTCACTGCGCTCTAAAAGAAGAAGTTTTTTTGGATGGTATGCCGCGATCTGGCGGCACAGCTCACTACCTATGCTTCCACCAGCACCTGTCACCAGAATCACTTTGTTTTTAATGACCTCAGCAATGGCCTCGTCATCCAACGCTACCGGGGCACGACCCAGCAAATCCTCCGGAGAAACATGCCGCAGATGGCTCACCGTGACCTTGCGATGGAGCAGCTGATCTATTGATGGCAGAATATCGTGTTCAACTCCAATACCACTCAAAACACCCACCGTTTCTTTAATTACCGACGGGCTGGCATTCGGCATTGCAATGATGCACTTGTCTATGGATAGCCTTGATACAATTTCTTCAAGCTCGAGGCGGGATCCCACAACCAGTCGCCCATGCATCGATTTTCCGATCTTTTGGGGGTCATCATCAATAAAACAAACAACCTCCAGTCCCAATCCAGGCTTGGTTTGAATTTCGCGTGTCAAGGCGGCCCCCGCAGATCCAGCCCCGAGGATTGCCACTCTTTTCCGACTTTTCGGTAGCTGAGATTCAGCCTCCCCAGAGTAACTTTCGCGCAGGATGCGCATTCCCATTCGCATGCAGACCAATCCCACAAAGGATAGGATAAAATCCACCGCGATCACCCCGCGCGGCGGCATACCATGTCCGGATAACACAAACCATGCCACGGCTTCAATAACAGCCGCAATACCCAACGCAATAAAAAGCCTCTTGGCATCGGGAAAACTAAAAAAGGTTAGCAAACTCCGGTATTGCCCGGCTACTCCTAACACGATCAGCTTAAAAAGAATAACTCCAGGGGCCCATGTACTAAATGCCAACCAATACTGATTCGGAACTGAAAAATCAAATCGCAGCAGAAGAGAAATCACCATAGACCCAAGCAGGATGCTGGCATAAGTCATCATCAGCGCAACAAAGCGAGGGATTTGATTTGCTGATATTTTTTTAAATGCAAGTAACATATCAATCTTTTACTGATCAGTTTATCGGTCTTTTTCGATCCTATCGCCCAACCCTCTGCCTAAGATCGTAATAAAGATATAGCCAAAATAATTTTTGATTGAGAATGAGCTCAACATCCTTCTCTGCTCGGAGGTACAGAGCTATAATGCCCAGTTTTTACTATTAATTTGAAGGCATTGCATCAGTGGGAGACTCCCTCTCTTCGCAAAACCTTTACAGCCGTTAACCAGAGGATGGCTAGGTCGAAGCCGAAGGATCTCCTCTTCAGATATTCTAGATCATAGAGCACCTTCTCAGGGATTGGCAACTCATCACGGCCATTGATCTGAGCCCATCCTGTGAGCCCGGGAGTCAGCTCGTCGACTCCGCACTTCGTACGAAGTGCGATCAGATCATTCTGATTGAAGAGCGCTGGCCGCGGTCCGACAAAGCTCATGTCACCTACGAAGATACTCCAGATTTGAGGGATCTCATCGAGGCTGGACTTCCGAAGAAAGCCGCCGACTGGGGTCAAATAAGTTTCTGGATCAGACATTTGATGTGTCGCTACTACCGGTGTATCCACGCGCATCGTCCGAAACTTCGGCATCTTGAAGATTCTATTTTGCCTTCCGACCCGATCGGACCAATAGAGCGCCGGCCCAGGCGATGTCAACCTGACTGCTAAAGCAATCACCGCAATTGGCAAAGCCAAAACGACAGCTGCAAGTAGTCCGATGATGAGATCAAAGCATCGTTTCACGGCGACGCACCTCGATTTCAATTTGCTCTAATTGCATGCTAACTACGGTCCGTTCATCATATAGCCTGAGTGCTCTGTCCCTGCCGGCATTGCCTAGAGCTCGTCCCCATTTAGGATTAGCCACAAATCTCCCGATTGCACTAGCCAGCAGTTCAGGCGAACGAACTGGGACTAACAGTCCCGTTTCCTCATTGAGCACTTCCTCGCGAGAGCCTCGTATGTTTGTCGCCACAATCGGTTTAGCCATCATCATCGCTTCAATGATAGTTCTCGGCATTCCCTCGCGCCAGGAAGGTAGGCAAAACAAATCCATGGCTGATAGCATCTCTGGAATATCGGTTCGCAAGCCAGGCGCTATAAGCCGTTCCCCTATTACTTTGTTCGCTTGCACAAATTCTGTTACCACCCCGTCCGCATGGTCGGATGACAACCGCTCACCAATCAAGAGGAACCAAGCTTGTGGAAACCTTTGGGAAAGCATCTTGGCTGCACATAAAAAATCTGCAACCCCTTTTTCTTTCACCAGACGACCAATAAAACCGATGACATAAGCATTGTCTGGAATGCCCAGTGATTTGCGTGCTTCATTACCAGAATCAACATTATCTGGAGAAAATCTGGCGACATCTACGCCGTTCCCGATTGCTATAATACGATCTTGCGGCATGATTTTCTCAACAGCTGCAGTTTTTGCATCCTCACGACTCTGTGTAAACAGCAAATCAGTCCACCATCCAGCCATGCGCTCTAGCATAACAAACATACGATACTTCTTTGCAGGCATATCCTCATGGAAATAAAAGCCATGGGCGGTATAAACAACTATTGGTACGCGCGTCAGCCAGGCAGCCAGACGGCCAATCAGAGCTGCTACAGGGGTATGCGCATGAAGAACATCAAAATGTTTCTGACGAAAGAGAAGAATTAACCTAAACAGAGAACTAAATGCTGCATATGGATTCATGCTGCGCGCAATATGAATTTTTTCGATCTGATACCCACGTTTTATCAAGCCGTCAATATAAAGTCCGTCAGAGCACACTGCTGTTACTTGCCAACCACGCTTTTGCATTCCGTCGATAAGTGGCAATAAAAAGTTTTTTAATGTAAAATCAACAGCACAAAGCTGACAAACTCTCAAAGATTTATTTCTCATATGCTAAATGGAAGACATTGAATGCATGCTCGTATGATCAGCTTGAGATAATACTATATTTAATACCATCCGTTATTAAATCAACATTTATATATGTTAGCAGCCCCAGTTAAGCCTCTTTGGTTTTTTATAAGGTCTGCAGTAAATACTCCACATAAATCTAAATTGAAGTCCTTATTTACATATTGAGGTAAGAAAGTTTCACGTCATCCATCTTCTTTTCCAAGCCTGATACATTAAAACACCCCAGAGAGCATACTGGACGTTTCGTCCGGAAAGGTGCTTTGCCCACATTTCTCTGATAGGCTTTGGGTTCAGTATGCCATCGGTCCCCAGTGCAGATGGCGACAGCAAGTCTTCAGCCCAATCTCGCAAGGGTCCTCTCAGCCAATCATCGATAGGAACCGCAAATCCCTGCTTTGGTCTTTCAAATAGTTTTTCAGGAAGATAACGAGCCATCAGCTGCCTCATGATCCACTTGCTTCGCCCATCCCTTATTTTCATATGAAGAGGCAGGCTCCATGCAAATTCAATCATTCTAACATCAAGAAAGGGAACTCTTGTTTCTAGGCTTGCCGCCATGGAAGCACGATCCACTTTAACAAGGATATCATCTGGCAAATAGGTAAGTGTATCCACAGCCATCATCCGTTCCGCAAAGGTTCTCATTTGAGGCCATTTATCTGGATCGCCAAGCAGCACGGGCGGATCAACAGCATTCCACACTGGCAACTTTGCCCTCCATTGACTAACTAACCCTTGGTAAAGGGCATCTGGCGTGGTCGCCCCACAAACATCGGCTAGTTTGTGCATCTTGTCCCCAGGGTTGTTCACATGCATTCCCCGAGGAAGAAATGGCAGCCTTCTAGATAATAGATTGTTACATATCCCAACAGGGCAATTCATTAATGCCCTAGCAAATTGCTGCCGCAGGACTACAGGAATACTTCCGATTCTATTCCACAGTGATGGCGCCCACAAATAGCGATTATAACCTCCAAAAAGCTCATCTCCACCATCTCCTGAGAGGCATACTTTGACATGCTTAGAGGTCAATTCGCAAACAAGTGCAGTAGGAATTTGCGAAGCATCCGCAAAGGGTTCGTCATAGATTTCTGGAAGCCGAGGGATAACTGCACTAGCATCCTCTGATGTTACATAGAGTTCTGTGTGCTCAGTTCCAAGATAGCGAGCAACAGCTAGCGCATACGATGCTTCATTGTATTCAGAGTTAGCAAATCCGATGGTGAATGTCTTCACGGGCCTATTTGATCTGGCCTGCATGCTTGCTACTACCAAAGAGGAATCAATGCCCCCTGAGAGTAATGCCCCAAGTGGTACATCAGCCACCATTTGATCATCTACTGCATTACCCAATAGTTCACCCAGCCTAGATACTGCATTTATATCATCGCAGAGCAGGGGATTATCTGAACCTTTATGAGCCACGTTACGGAAATCCCACCACGACTCTGGCTCGTCGAAACAACCATCCGCCGTTACTTTTACTAAAGACCCCGGTGGCAACTTAAATATTCCTCTATAGATAGACAATGGAGAGGGCACATAACCGTAGCGCAATACAGCGGATACTGCGGCAGGTTCGACTTCAGGTTGCCAACCCAACAGTGCTCTAAGCGCTTTAAGCTCCGATGCAAAAGCAAAGCAATTACCTAAGTAACCATAGTAAATAGGTTTTTCCCCTATTCTATCACGCACCAACGTAAGAGATTTTTCACACTGATCCCATAGACCTAGTGCGAACATGCCTCTTAACTTTGCAAGAGTAACTTTTAGACCCCATGCTGATATCGATTCTAATATGGTTTCAGTGTCGGAGCGCCCCCTCCACTGCGACATCATTCCCTCTGATTCAAGAGAGGCGCGTAAAATAGAATGGTTATAAACTTCACCATTAAAAACGATGACATATCTTCCATTTGCTGAGGTCATTGGTTGCCGCCCCGCCGATGAGAGATCCAATATAGAAAGCCGCCGATGAGCCAATGCAACACCCTCATCACTGACCCAAAAGTCGCCAAAATCAGGGCCTCTGTGTTTCAAGCGATCGGACATCTCAGCGACTCGCAACCCTGCTTTACTTGCTGATGATATAATGCCGACGATACCACACATATTATATTATTTAAACAGCATCCCTCACTTATGTTTTATGCAAAGAGTCCTAGATACCATTTGTTGCCATAGATTGATGCAATCTCCATATTTCTCAAAAGGGAGAGATATCTTAAACTCGTCATTTAAACGCTTTTCAAAATCTAACCACAACTCAGAATATGGATGATGAAGGTGTGCCGGAATAGTCTTATATAATGATTTCAAACAAATTAGATTGTGGTAATCAACCCTCTCAATAATAAAGTCTATTTTTTTGATCAGTTCATCTACTTCAAGTGAGGTTACCCGTTGTTGATAATGCGACTGAAATCCCATAAAAGCAAGCATTGGAGATACAGTTGTTCGCACAAAAGCCTTTAATGCTGGAAACCAGGTAGTCAGGAGCGACATATCAAGTATATTACGGAAGTGACCATCGTCATAGTTCAAATAGAAAACGCCAGTTGGGGCTAGTATTCGTTTTGCGTTAGATAAAAAGAATTCTCGATCTACAACATGCTCAAAAACACTAAAACTGATAATATAGTGAGCCTGCAGGTCCGTTAACTCTATATCTTTACCGCTTAAGATTACAGCATTTTGACCGCTAAGTCGTTTGACAGCCTTTTTGTAACTTGGTCCGTAAGGCTCGTATCCTATTAGATTTAAATGTGGATTATCCTGAAGAATCAAAGGCCAATCGCCGCTGTCTCCACAGCCATAATCAAATATAGTAACAGACTGACCAGTCTGACATTGATGCAATATTTCTTCAATTACTCGACACTTGGCAATGTTACCTTGCCAATATAATTGATTGGTTTTTAAGGAATGCATAATTTGTAAATTGATTTTGTTGAATCGGCCATGCGCTCAATTGTGAAATGAATATTAGCTCGCTCACGCCCAGCGGCGCCAAGCGAGGTGCGCAATCCGTCATTTTCTAGGCTAAACAAGGCCTGTGCAAAAGCATCGTGATCGGTAGGCTGACAGAGAATTCCAGTAATTCCATCTTGGACAATTTCCGGAATGGCGCTTGTTCGGCTCGCAACAATAGGGCATGCTGAAGCCATTGCCTCCAGTAGCACAAGACCAAAACCCTCATACGAAGATGTTAGAATGAAGGTGTCAAAAGCCCCCATAACGGCGGGGATATCCTCCCTAAAGCCAGCCCATATAACTTTACCATCCAAGCCATTCTTGGATGCAATCGCTTTGAGTTCATCTAATTGCGGACCGCTACCAACAACGACCAAGCACGATTCTTTGGAAGCCAAAGTCCGATATCGCGAATAAGCCATTAAAAGGATGTGCAGCGCCTTCTGTGGAACTAGTCGAGACACTGTTCCGATTACCAGAAAGTCGTTAGGAATGCCCCATTCAGTCCTGATATCACGCCTCTGATTTGTGATAGTTTTAGTGTACTGTGATATGTCGATACCGTAGTGAACTGTTGTCACCTTACCGTAAGGTATATTAAGATTTTTGCAAATATAGGATTTGACAGCATCAGAGATTGCAATCACGCGCGAGGCACCATGACCCACCCAGCATCCGACAACTGCATTCCCAAAGCCGCGGAAAAATGGTTCGTCATTATGTTTGCTTATAACCATGACCGGTGATGGGGAAAGGAATAATAATGCAAGTCGAGCGTATAGCTCTGCCGGTGGCATATGGGCATGAACAATGTCCGGGGCAACTGTTTTGATCAATCCCCTCAGTTTGAATATCTGCTCAATTTCCCAATATCTTTGGATACCAAGTGACTCAACCCGTACGCCAAGGTTTCTCATACTTGATGCCCAATAACCATCTCCCTTCAGATAAACTACAGTCACCTTCAAACCACTTAAAATCTGATGAGAAACGAGAGTAGCTAAATGATTTTCTGCTCCACCTCGGTTTATAGTAGTAATAATATGAAGAATGTGCATCAGCAGCAGTGCCTCGGTGGCATTTGTTTGATTCGAAGCGCGGCGGAGCAACCAAGCAAGATCCATAGCTGTCGGTCGTACATACCATCATGAAATAGCAGCCAGACCATAATTCCCACTATACTTGCATGAATTGCGATGGCTTCTGGAGCCCTATTTTCATATCCTTGGCGCAAAAGCGAAGCAAACCAAAGAAGCAAAAATAGAAAAGTAGGAATTCCGGACTCGGCCATAACTTGTGCATAACCATTATGCGCTGTCATTTTATCGCGCGGATCAATGGGATTATCGCTTAAGTGCTCTGTACGGTGACTGGAATAATAATTAGGAAAGTTTCCTAGCCCAACACCAGTAAATGGATATTCAGTTGCCGCCATTAAAGCAATCCGTAGAGTCACTAATCGAGTCTCGCGACTGTAGTCTCCGCCATTGTTAGACAAGTCCCAACGCGCAGCACTTTGTATGCCGCAAGGTTCATATGTGTCGACGCTGCTTGGTATAGACCAAGACAAGAGAAATGCAAGTAAGGCAATGATAACGTGTAACGCAAGCATTCTGATTTTTTGGTGGTTTTTGCGCAAGCGGAACAACAGAAGAATGATAGCAAAAAAGAGCGCAAACCATCCAGCGCGAGACAAAGTAAAGTATAATCCAGAACAACCCATTAACCATAGGATGAATCGACGCCAGTTAGTTTTGTGCAAGTTAATTACTAGCGTCCACACAAGCAAAGAGACAATTAAAATTCCACACTGATTACTCGAGTTAGATAAACCTGTAGCGTAAATAGTTTTTGGATATACGCCATACCAACCGGTGATATATGCGATTTTGCCAAATAAAACCTGAGAGATTGCCGCCAGACTCCAAATAGCAAGAAAAACCTGCGCTCCAAAAGAAACAAACTTTTTAGGAATCGAGGAGAAACTGTTGTGAAAGAGCAAAAATGAAGCCAACGATATCAACCATGCTCTCCAAATATCTGTAACTGGACTAGAAGGAGAGAAAAAAATAGATAGTAAAAAGATTCCAATAAATGTTAAACCATATAGATTCTCGTTTTGCAGGATACGATAGGGTTTATTTATGACTAAAAGAATAGTTCCTGCAATTACAGGAATTACATGTGGACTAAAGCGAATTGAATATATGCTATTTGGAATGAGATAGAAAAGGATAAGCGCCATTCCGCATAGAAAAACTGCGCACGATTGAAGATTTATAGAGTTTTTTTTCAAATTAGCTTTTTTGATGATTAATAGATTAATTTACGACTTACATTCTCACTTGGTTTTTATATGGGTCTTATGTAGTTGAGAGGGGGTACTGGCGGAGATGCTTGAGGAGTTTGGGATAGATTTTATGGCGTCTGTGGTTCCAACGCCATTCGCATTCTTTGAGGTGGAGGAGGAACTTTTCCTTTCGGATGGAACGGAGTTTTAGAAGGCGGTGCTTGGCGAAGCTGTGGGGTGTGCGATGGGATCTCTTCTACGACCACCACAAGGAAACCGAATGGCGCTTCAACCACCGCCGTGATAACCTCACCAAACTCTTAACCCGGCACCTCAAGGCCTACTCTCTAATCTAGGAAAGTCCCATTTTTATTTAATTGATATAGATGAAACAGAAGAATTCGAGTTTAAACTCCTGATGCGCTTTCTTGAGATCGAGTTTTTTTATACCTAGATTGCGATATTAATTAATACATCCAAGATAATTAGCGCAATATAATTTATAGGTTATTTTTTTAAAACAATTGTCCAGCCGATCGGATTATTAGTCGGAAATAGAAGATCAAATATTGAGGATAAAAACATGGGCCACCGGTTGCTAAAATAGAACCGATAACCCTGAGCACACTCGAACTGGAGGTTGAATTGACCATCTCGAATATAGTTTTCGGTCGCGCTAGATAGTAATTTCTGGAATGCCTGTGGTGGATACGGGCGGATGTGACTGAAAGTATTCCATACATTGCGAACGCCTGGCGTGGTAAGTAGTATATAACCACCCGGACGCAGCACTCGAGCTGCCTCAAGGATAAATCGAGCGGCATCTTCAGGTGTAAAGTGCTCGATCATTTGTGCTGCGTGTATTGCTTCAAAGCTTGCGTCGGGAAAATCCATAGCGAGGGCACTCATAAAGTAAGCTGTAAATCCTCGTGCTTTGCATTGCGATACTAGAAGTTGATCAATATCAATACCTACAATATTTTCCGGATCGCGGGCAATAAATTCACCTCTGCCACAACCAACGTCTAGGATTCGTCGATTTTTTAGATATTTTAAATAAAATGGATCTCTCTGATAACGCAGTCCTAGGAATAAATACTCGAATATATTCATTATTTATATTTTTTAGAAAAAAGATTTCCAGCACTTATTTTTTATAATCATTTATAAATACTTTTATTAAAGATTAATTTAGTCGCCGTAGATTAAATAACACTTATATTTTGCATTTATGAGCGCGCATGCGTATGTTTTAACCTTTTTTATTGCTGCTGAATACTTATTTATTTAATACCTCGGGCATAGTGCAATGTGGTCGATCGGCCTAGTTGCGGTGAATCTAAGTAATTTATGAGATTGCGTAATGGTCTATACCGAGAAATCCGCTCATAGAGGCCAAACATCTGCAGTCTAGAGATGCAGCGACCGTCGATTGGCCAAACATCAACTCGATTGAAACCAGCATTGGCAAACAATAATCCTAACCCTTCATGTGTAAATCGCCAATAATCCCCGTAACCTGAGTGACCATTTTCATTAATAATTGGGTTTTCCTGATCATATACTCTTCTCTCAGGAACCTTTCTTTTTCCGTGATATGTCCACAAGAAGGGAACTCCAACTAGTAGTATTCCGCCTGGACGAAGTATGCGGTATATCTCTGCCATCGCGGCCACTGGATTCACGACATGCTCAAGTACTTCCAGACAAATCACACTACCAACTGAGGCATCTGGAATCTCAGGCATCTGCTGAATATCGCATTGGAAATCGACTGTATCTTTCACTATCATTTCGTCTAGATTGTAGCTCCCTGCAAAATATTTTTTCTCGTCAAATAGATAGCGAACCAAGCCCACCTCCTTGGCAAATCGATGAGACGTGCCTAAATCATACACAGGGCTATTCTCGGAAACCTCACGCATGAGAGATTCAAAGGTCGGATAAAAGGGGTGAGTGATGCTAAGCATGTTAGTATTGTTTTTACTTGGATTTTTACATTGTATTTAGTTAAGCAATTATTTTAATTCTTTTTTTAAATGCGTTTCTGTCTCATAATTTTTTTGATGATTCAATATCACTTAAGCTAGTAACCAGTTCTCCCGCTTTTTAGTTGAAATGAGCTAATCAGCCAATACCAAGCCACTACACTAGTAATTATAGAGGCTGAACAAACAACTGCAGCCATGCAAATAATATTTCGGTGTAGAAAGAATCCACCTATTACAATAATTGCCGCATTGAGTGTGAATAGTATAGTAGTAATTATTTTGCGCTCTACAATGATGGCTACAAATCCCAGCCATCCGCTTGCTGCTGTTAATACCCAACCTCCAATTGTAAGAATAAGCATTGGTTTTACTGCATCAAGATATGCTCGTGTATAAATCAAACCGAATAGGCTGGGGGATACTAATCTTAATAATGGATAGCTGACTATACCTAAAACTAATAATGATAGTCCCGGTGCTACAATGAGGCGAACTAATCTTTTAGTATCATCATTATGGATTGCATCCATGAGCCGAGGTCGCATAGCGCCCCAGATGGGGGCAACGATTCGAGAAGGCATTGCAGCAAAAGTTTTTGCTGACTTATATAATGCAACAGTTTCATTTCCCAAAGCCGAACCTATAATAAATACATCCACTTGATTTGTAAGAGCCTGACACCCATTACGCCATACAGCAATAGCAGAAAGACGATGAAGAACTAATTCTTTTACTTCAACCTTGTATTTCGAATCGGCAAGACAGTAGTTAGAAATCAGTTTATTTGCCCACAAATGGGCCCAGGTGGTTTTAATCCCCGCAACCAAGACATACCCTATTACTGCGCCTATTAAACCTAAAAACCATACTCCGAGCCCCATAGCTAATAAAGTAAGAATTGAAATAGCAATTTCAAATTGTGATTGCTGCCTAATTTTATATGCACCAATAATGACGGCTTTTGAGACTCCAAAGCCTGATTGAAAAGGAATTGCTAAACTCAACCCGACTACTAATAATGGATTAACTTTAAAATGATTTGCTAATAGAAAAGCAGCAAATGTAAGCAAACCAAAGATAGTTAGATTCCAGTACATTTCTTCAGAGCGCAAGCGATTTGTTAAAAAAACTACCTTGCCAGGTTCATGATACCACGCCTTACCAATCAGTTGCAACGCAATTTCCCCAGAACGCGGCACGAATATTGATTCGAATATAAGTACGAATGACTGCGCTAGAGCAAATGCGCCGTAAGAATTACGGCTTAAGAAGCGCACCATAATTGCCTGAAGAAGAAGTAGTGAGACAGCCGCACAGGCATGCGATCCCGCCGTCACAAGTGCATCTGAAGTAAATCGCTTCATGAAATCTCTGACTTTTCAAATACAGCAAAGAACTCAAGTGCAAATCTTTCAGGAACTGATCGGCTATCTATGAGGGGCCGCAGTGCTATGAGTCGATCCAAAAAAGTGGTAAGCAAGTACAGAAGAGCTGTCATAAAAGGCCTGAGAGACCGAGGTAGTATTTGTGTTGGCAGCCTGGTGAACGTCGACGTGAGCAATCCTTCGCCAATTGCCTCGAGATGAATGCATCGAAACCCAGCTGACTCCCAAAGGCGCTTCAATGCTGAGTCGGTTAATCTGATGTAATCGTCTGGATCGGCATGGTATTCATGCAAAAATGGGACTGATACCAGAACTCTTCCTCCGGGACGAAGTATTCTGAAGATTTCCGAGGGGGCCCGCTGGTAATGAAATACGTGTTCAAACAAATGAAAAGCAAGAACCGTATCAAACACTTGCGAAGATATATCAAATGGTTCCTCTACATCTATCGTAACTAAACCAGGCGCCGGCTGCATGTCGGAATATGTAACTTGTGTACCAGGTTCAGAACGTAAATAATTATAATACGAGGATCCACTAGACTTACTACCTAAATCAAGTACTTTACCACTGATTTTGTGAGAACTAATGGCTACATTGAATAATGTACGCAACAGCGTGTTTCCACTTAATAAGCTCCATGCAATATCAATAGGGGAGTAAAACTTATGACTTAACATATTATTACTTTTTGTACTTCAAACTATAAGGGTTTAATTATATTTTTATATTATATTGCATTGCTTCTCTCTAGCATAAACACAAACTCATGTGCAAATAGTGATGGTCGTATTGATAATATTTTGCGGAGTCGAGTATGCCTTGGGTAGAGATGATTTTCTCTCACTATAGTATATCCTGCTTTGTAATATAATTCCTTCAAAGCATTATATTGGCACCAAAAAATATGCCCCCCCCTCGCCTGTTTATTTTGAAACGGAATTTTCCCGCTTAACATGGTTAAACGTGCAGTTAAAAAATTGAAGTTCGGGCAAGCAACAATTAGACGTGGAGAAATCTCGCTGAGACGTTTTAGTAATGGAAGCGGATCTGGCAAGTGCTCGAGCACGTCGACCAAAGTTAATGTGCTGGGCTTTTTATTCGGAATCCACTCCATAATGCTTTCATTTGTTATAGGAGCCCTGCATTCTTTAGACTCAATAGCAGAAGCAGAAAGCTCAACTCCCGAAAGATCAGCAGAGGAAAAAGCTGTCTCCAGGAGTTGAAGAAGTCGACCATTCCCTGCTCCAAGGTCAACAAGGGGAAAATGCCGTCCATCGACTAGTTCTGCAACGGCTAAGTGCTTTTGTTGCACTCCATAGCCATTACGCAGCTTGTCATTCCACCACTCCTCGGCATATATTTTATCCATATTATTGTTTTTGTGTTTTTTTAATTTGTCTTATTAGTCGCTTGCTTAAAGACTTTAAAGAATGGTGTTTACACACGATTTCACGCAATGAAACACCCAACAATCGCCTTTCCTCCTCCTGCATTTTTAGTAATACAAGTAATGCATCTGCAAGCAAGCGCTTATCTCCCTTTTCTACATGACATAATGCGGAGCACGAAGAATCGAAGATGTCGGCAAAAGCGATGTTGCTAGTCAAAACAGGCAATCCACTGCTCATTGCTTCCAATACGCTTTTATCAACACTGTCAGTGTCGCTTGAATTGACAAATAAATCAGCTTCACGGTAAGCACGATCAATTTGACCGAATGGATATGCGGGGCTGAATTCTACTCGAGTAGCAACCCCGCATTCTATCGTTAGTTGTTGCAACTGTCTTAAATACTCACGATCGCGACTTGTCTGAGGATTCCCGACAAATCTTGCTATTATTGGACGTCCATTAGGTAAACGCTCCGGCAAAAGCGTCAATGCTTGGATGAGAATTTCCAATCGCTTAACCGGGGCAATTCGTCCCACTGTAAGTATTACAAAAGTCGTTGAACCAATTCGTGAATCGGACACAGGGTGAAACCGCTCTACGTCAATGCCTTGACCGATGATTCGACGCTTGCTGGTAGGTATCTGAAATCCAGTACGACTCGACGTCACCACGCGATCAACCAAAAATGTTGCTAATTTAAGCATCCATGTCACATGGCTGTGGGCATACCAAAGAACAATGGGAATACCTAGGATACGCATGATTGGCCAACCCATTACGGCGAATAACGGCATCATATGGGCGAAGCATGCATCAATCCGCTCGGTAAACAAAATCCATATCAGTAAACGGTAAAACTCAATTGCTCGGCGTGGCTCTGAATAGCGTAGCTCTTTGCCAACGCTGTAAACTTTTACATTATTGGCTACTACAATAGATCCAGCTGACATAGTGATAACAATAACTTTTTCACAGTAACCAGCTAACTCATTTATCCAGTCTGTTGTAAATCCCAGTGCATCGTCCTCTGAGTCAGTCTTGAGATTAAATAGCAGTAATTTCATGCAGTTACCCAGAAATCAATAATGCGATCAGCGAGTCTCTCGAAATTGAATTCCTCCGCTACTTGTTTTTGCGCTTGGTTTCCCATCTCTGTGGCTAGAGTTTCGTTTTCAAGTAAATCAGTTACTCGATCGGCCAAGCCCTCTGAATTCCCTGGCGTCAATAAAAAGCCGCTATATCCATCCTCAATAAGGTCTTCTGGTCCTCCACATGCGGTGCTGACAACAGGAACACCTGCGAGCATTGCCTCCAGCACCACCCGACCAAACCCCTCATAGTGTGATGTAAGCAAAAAAACGTCGGCGGCTGCGTAGATTTCAGGTAGTGAGTCATGACCTATATTTCCCATGAATAAGAAGCGATCTTCAAGGTCTGCCGCCTTTACCTGTTCAAGTATCATGCTTTTATCTGGCCCATCACCTACAATTAAGAAGAAGGCTTTTGGCGCTCGCATGGCTACCATTCGCGCCACTTTAACCCAAAGCACTAGGTTTTTTGGGGCGTAAAGATTGCCAACAAATAATACTACTTTCCGATCATCTAGACATAATTGAAGATTTTTCTTAAAGTGTTGTTTGTTCCCTATTGCCGAAACGAAATTCACACCAACTGGTGCTACGCACACGTTTTTGCACAAAACATGACACTGCCCTATAACCTGAGCACGCAGTCGAGTCGATACTACCCGCACGCGATCCGCGTATTTTAAGACACTTTTAGCTACAAGACGACGCCAAGGATTGAGCCAATGCTCAGCCACCCATGCGTCCGAAAAAAGATCGAAGTGTAGCTGAGGTAGAAATCTAGCGCCCAAAACGCGCGCCACTATTAACCCCAGTACTCCCTCCTCCCAAGGAGTCTGTACGGTAACCACATCGGGGCGCCAACCGTCAGCGAACACTACGGGTAATAAACGGAATAATCCAAAAATATAAGTGGCACGATGGAAGGATCGAGTTCCGTACAAACAAAACCCATCATTTGGTTGGTCGTAACTTCCACCATCTTTATACTTCGTATACGTGACTATCCTAATCTCACTATTTGGATATCGGTCTCGCAAGCGATCTGTGTAATAAATATGCCTTTTTCTCGCATCACCAATACTTGAAGTAGCAGTTTGTTTAAAAAGAGTTTGATCTTTACTAAAAACAAGTATTTTTGGCATAAGTTAATGATTTATGGTTGCGAAATATAGAAACTTATCTCTTGCGGAAAATCTAAATAGCAATAGACATAAACAACTTTCGGCGTTGGCTTTCAGCTTCTCCCGAAAGCGCCAACAAATCCTAGTCAATATCTATTATAAGAGATTGCTGCTAGTTTCCACCATTTTTATAACTCCTAATGTATCCTGAATTTGCCGTTTAGGATTAAACTTTTCCAAGACCTGCCGCTGGCCCTTTTGAGCAATTTGTTGTCTCAAAGATTCATCTTTCAGCAACAAGATAATAGCCCCCTTTAAAGCCTTCTTGTCACCAACCGGAACAATCCACCCATCAACCCCATGCTCTATTGTTTCAGGAGTTCCACCTGCATTACTAGCTAATACCGCAATTCCAGATGCCTTAGCTTCCAATACGATATGAGGCAGACCTTCGTACCTTGAGTTCAATATAAACAATCTTCCTTTACTAATTTCTTCAGATACTTGCTTTTGACTAATATGTCCTGCAAAAGATGCATTAGCGCCACTATTAATAGCTATTATTTCAAACTCTTTTCGCATGGGCCCGCATCCAACTATGCGTAATGATAGGCCAAGTTCGGCGGATATTTGTATAAGATCAGGAATCCCCTTCCATGGCACTAAACGAGATACAGTTATAAGGTCATACTTTTTTTCTGCATCTTGAGGATACGAACTTGCTGGTACTGCGTTATAAATAGTGTGTATTTTTGATGCTTTTACTCCCCACCCTTCAACAATGCCGGCTAAATATCGACTTGGCGTAATTACTGCATCGGCTAATGAAGTATACCAACTTTGTAAGCGTCGCATAAAATCCCATTTTACAGGCAATTTTGCATTCTGGAACTCATCAAGATCAAGATGGTATTTTCCCGAATTACGTGCTTTTTCCCAAATCAGGTCACCCACTACCTTGATTACAGTTGGGCGTCTTGCAATTATCTTTGCAGCTATAATACCCTCTAAAACCAAACCATTTAGATATACAACATTAGCATTTCGAGAAAGTTCGATGATTTTTCCCACAGTTTTCCACCATCGAATTGGTTTAAAACTTCCTCTCCACAGACGAACCACAGGAAAACTATAATTGCTATCGTCATGGTCAAGACAGTCACTTAATGTAACAACTGCTACAATTTTGTTCCCCAAATCTTGCAAGCCCCGCGCCATGTTAGGAACATAACTCGCTGGCCCCCCGGTGTCGGGAGGGAAGATTCCAGTTACTATGAGGATATTAGTATTTATAGAATTGCGTTTATTTATATGGGATTATAAGCGCCCGTCAGTTTTCCCCGTTGGAAATAGTCCTTTTATATCGAAGATTACGGATTTTTCTTGAGCAAAAGCACTAACCCCCCGTGGACCGAGTTCAATGAATTGCCTGTGAGCAACAGCGACAATAACGGCAGCGTAATTACCTTCCAGAGGAGGCTTCTGGAGGCAAGTGATGCCATATTCCTCTTTGGCAACATCGACGTTGATCCAAGGGTCGTAGATATCCACGTGAGCATTGTACTCCCTAAGTCTGGAGATAATGTCCACTACCTTTGTGTTTCTAACATCAGGGCAGTTTTCTTTGAATGCCAGTCCTAGAACAAGGATTTCACTGCCGATCACATCAATACCCTTACGAAGCATTAACTTTATCGTTTCATCAGCGATATGGCTGCCCATGGAGTCGTTAATCCGACGGCCAGCCAAAATCACCTCTGGATGATAGCCCACCTCCTGCGCCTTATGCGTGAGGTAATAAGGATCCACCCCAATGCAATGCCCCCCTACCAACCCAGGTCTAAATGGAAGGAAATTCCATTTCGTGCGCGCAGCTTCAAGAACTTCGAGGGTATCAAGCCCCAGTTTGTGAAAGATGAGGCTAAGCTCGTTCATAAGCGCGATATTGACATCTCGCTGCGTATTCTCGATGACCTTAGCCGCCTCCGCTACTTTGATGCTACTTGTCTTGTGTGTGCCTGCATGGACAATTTCGCGGTAGAGCTGATCCACGAGTTCTGCAGCCTCGGGCGTGGAGCCGGAGGTCACTTTCTTAATCGTGGTGAGCCGGTGCTGTTTATCTCCGGGATTTATACGCTCTGGACTGTAGCCAACAAAGAAGTCTTGGTTGAACTTGAGGCCAGAATGTTTTTCGAGCACTGGCACACAGTCTTCCTCGGTACATCCAGGATAGACGGTGGATTCGTAGATGACCATATCCCCTACCTTGAGGACACTTCCTACGGTCTCGCTAGCTTTGATCAAGGAACTCAGATCCGGGCGAAGGTATTTGTCGATGGGTGTGGGAACGGTAACGATATAGATTGTACAATCTTGAATGTCTCGGAGTTCGTAGGATAAAAAGAGATGCTTGGACTGGCGTAACTCTTCCAATGATACCTCAAAGGTTGAATCCCTACCGGATTTTAGCTCTGCTATACGGGGTTTGTTAATATCGAATCCGACGACTGGTCGTTTTTTTCCGAACTCAGCGGCAAGTGGAAGTCCCACATAGCCCAGTCCAATGACAGCGATTTTTGCGTTGGTAAGTCTGAGTTGTTTCACTTTGCGTAATAGGAGTGGTACCATTCCACAAATTTCCTAATTCCTTCCTTTACATTAGTAGATGGAGAGAATCCGGTAGCTTTTTTAAGTTCCGATGTGTCCGCATCGGATTCAGGGACATCTCCTTGTTGCAGAGGAAGGAAGTTTTTGATTGCAGTTTTCCCAAGGTATTCCTCCAAAGTTTCAATGTACATTAGCAACTGCACTGGAGAACTGTTTCCTATATTATATATCCTGTAGGGAGCATCACTCCGTGCCGGATCGGGATGCGTAGGATCAAACTCCTGATCACTTGTAGCGGGTTGATCCAAAACTCGCACTATCCCCTCTACAATATCATCAATATAAGTAAAATCACGTTTCATTTTACCATGATTGTATACATCGATTGGATTGCCTTCGAGAATGGCCTTCGTGAAAAGAAATAATGCCATATCCGGCCTACCCCACGGCCCATAGACAGTAAAAAAACGCAGTCCAGTAGTGGGTAATCGGAATAAGTGGCTATAGGTGTGAGCCATGAGTTCATTGGCCTTCTTTGTGGCCGCGTAGAGGCTGACTGGGTGATCAACGCTATCATGCTCTGAAAATGGCAGTCTTTTATTACCTCCATAAACACTAGAACTTGATGCATAAACCAAATGATCAACGCCACCATGTCTACAGCCCTCTAAAATATTCGTAAAGCCTACCAAATTAGCTTGAATATATGCATGGGGATTCTGAATTGAGTAGCGCACCCCTGCTTGAGCTGCGAGGTGAACAACCCTCCTAGACTCTATTTCTTGAAAGATTCGCTCAATGCCTGCTGTTTCCGAAATATCAGCTTTTATGAATCGGAAATTCTCTTGATCCTGTAATCGTTTAAGACGGGCCTGTTTTAAAGATACATCGTAGTAATCATTGAGATTGTCGATTCCAACAACCTCATCTCCCCGCGCAAGGAGTCGGTGAGCAACATGCGACCCTATAAAACCAGCCGCTCCTGTAACTAATATTTTCATCAATTGTTAATCCTAATTATTTTTAGACCCGAGCATTAGAAAGAGGCATTTCAGTTGACCAGTGAGTGGTGGTGGTGCTTGAAGCCGAGCTCACCGGAGATACTGTGTTTTCTAATTTGATCCCGAGAGCAATATACAGAAATGACAATGCCTAATTAAAGTTAGCACGTAATTGCCTGAATGCATGCTGCCGCACTTGGCCGGTCCTGACATACAGGGACGACCTCTTTGGGAATTGGAACTCAAATTGCCAGCTGCCATAGCATGACAAGCAGTAATAATGTCCTATTGTGATCGGGGAATCAATTTTTTTGTCCATCTCTCGGACTTAGAACTCCAGCCGATACCAATCTCAATCCCTCTACGCTCAGTACTTCAAGATGCACCAAATGGCCCTTACCCCGTCCTTCCAATTGATTTTTTTACCTTCGGCGTAGGTTCGGCCATGGTAGGAGACGGCGACTTCGTAGATGCGGATTCCTTTTCTAGCCAGTTTGGCAGTGATCTCCGGCTCGAATCCGAAGCGGTTCTCTTCAATGCTTACTGACTGCAGGATCTCCCGCTTGACCGCCTTGTAGCAGGTCTCCATGTCGGTTAGATTGAGGTTGGTGAACATGTTGGAGAGCAGGGTAAGGAACTTGTTTCCCAGGGAGTGCCAAAAGTAGAGTACCCGGTGCTCTTGGGATCCAATGAACCGCGATCCGAAGACAGCATCGGCTTTGCCCCTTAGGATAGGGCCCAACAGAATCGGATACTCAGCAGGATCGTACTCCATATCGGCATCCTGGATAATGACGATCTCGGCAGTGGCATGGCTGATACCGGTACGGAGTGCGGCTCCCTTGCCCTGGTTCCTTTCATGGTGGAAGAGCCTGATGCGCTGATCGGATCCCTTGACTCTTTCCAACTCTTCCCTCGTTCCGTCGCTGGAGGCATCATTGACGATGATGAGCTCTGACACCTCGGGCTGCTTTAACACCGTGGCGATCACAGAGGCCACAGTCGCCCGCTCGTTGTAGACGGGCATGATGACGGAGAGGCAGGGAGGCATATGAGCGAAGCGAAGATGCTAGGGGTTTCGTCTGTAGCGTATTAGACTGTTAGGGTACAACCAGAGTCGAGAGTCGAGAGGTCGAGTGGAGTATTGGGAGCTGGCTGATAGGAGCTAGAAGATAGGCAATGGGAGGAAACAGCCCGCTGAGGGTCAATACTTAGACTTTGAGCGGAGTCTTTAGCTTCACAACTTTGGCAAGTTTGGATTGCACCTGATCAAAGGTGAGGAAGTCTGTTGCACCGATTTCCAGCGCTGCGGCCACATGAAGGATGTCGAATCCGCGATGCCCCTCTCTGGTGGTGCGGTCTTCCGAAAGCCCGTGTGCCCGCTTAAAAAGCGATGCAAGATTGCAGGGGTATTCCACAATTCTGCCATCCTTCATATCGCGGCGATATTCGCTGAGAATCAGTTCTGCGTGACCGGGTGCGATAAGTTTTCTGAATTCAGCCAACCGGAGTGCATTTGCCAGCTCAAATTCGTTGAGAACGCTGACCGTGAGGGGGATTTTGGCACTCTTCAAGAAGTCGTGTGCTCCGGAAGTATTCGAATCATTGCCATAAACGGAGAACAGAAAGCTTGTGTCGCAACTGATCACCATTTTCCACCTGCCTCTCTGATCAGTTTGATGGATTGCGCTGAATCCAGCTGAATTTCCTGGGCACGGTCGCGCAGGATTGCGGAACTATGATTCCAGTCGATTTCCGCCTGGTTTGCGGGCACTTCAGGCACCAATCGCGCCACAGCCTTGCCTCTCTGGGTGATTTGCACAACCTCTCCCGAGGCAATCCATCGAAGGATGCCTGTGTAGTGGTTTCTGAGATCTCGGACAGTAGCAGTCTTCATGGTGCTACAAATGTGGAGCACATTGGGGAGACCGTCAATGGGAAAGAGGCGTTAATGGCCAAAGGTTGAAACAAATCAAGAACAAGGCTATTAGACTGTTAGGTTACAAGCCGAGTCGAGGGTCGAGAGGTCGAGAGACGAGGGCGTTACTGGGAGCTGGCAGTTAGGAGCTGGCAGATAGTAGTTGGAAGTTGGGGAAATAGGAAAGGCTGTAAGGAAAGGCGAAAGGCTAAAAGTGAAAGGCTGAAACGTCTAAGATCAAGAGGACTGAAGGGATCTCAAGTAGAATGGAAAGGCGAAAACAGCTGAGTCGAGGGTCGAGGGCCTAGGAGGTTAGGTATTTCTCGATTGCTTGATTTGCCGTTTTAATCTCATTGAGGAGCTTTTCCGAGAGAGCCAAGCAGTCTGCGTAGACCTCGGACAGGTTCTCGGCGAGGTATTCGTGGGCTATCTGATTACGCAGGTCCCTAATCTCTATGAGATCGCTAGCAGAGGAGATGACGCCGAGTTTCTCGCAGAGGTTCATGCGATCCACAAAGGTGGGCGCATCCTCACGGGTCAGCAGGACCAGTGATTTCAGTACTTTCTGCGTGAACATGTCGGAGACCCTGGCAAATTTTGATGTCAGCGCATCAAGACTCTCCTCCATTTCAAAGGAGAGAGGTGCCGTAAAATCCAGCAACCGGCATTTTTCCAATGACTTTCCAAAGGAGGGCAATGCCTGATTGAGCAAATCTCGGTTGGCTTTCAGCACGGACTGGATGATCTCCCTGCTCATAGTCTCAGGGCATGTTCCATGGCCGCATCCTTAAAAGGGTGTCTGCTGGAGCGCGGGAAATTCACGATATCAAGCTTCTGCTCCCCGATCGCATTGAGGATCCCTCTCCTGATTCCACGGATCTGTGACAGGGGGAGCTTTTCAGGTGTCAAAAGAAGCAGGTCAATGTCTCCGCCCCGAGCGTGGTCCATCACCCGTGATCCAAAGAGATAACAGTCTGATTCCGGAGCCATTCTGGATACATGCTCCCGGATTACCTGAGCGTTTTTGTCAGAAAGCCTCATGAGTTTTTGATAACTTGTATTATCTCTATCGGCAAGTAGTAGGCGGAAATATTGTAAAGGCGGAAGTTTAAAGGAGGAAGCTGGCAGCTGGCAGTTAGGAGTTGGGGGCGAGCAACTGAAGGGAGAAAAAGCTAAAGGAGGAAGGCTAAAGGC